>Ga0325410_1001668_pt1 | contig 24615 bp, 17 predicted proteins | sample PopdelMetagenome_16_FD_206182 | JGI IMG/M metagenome (GOLD analysis project Ga0325410, IMG submission 206182) | Populus deltoides microbial communities from Bellville, Georgia, United States - Xylem-PdIQD-R3 | ecosystem: Host-associated > Plants > Phyllosphere > Stem > Wood/Secondary xylem...
ACAACTTCCGGAAAGTGTTTTCCGCCCAAATTTTCCAGGAAAACACTTTCCTGAAAACCAAGCTAAATTTTCCTTTGACTGGAAAGTGTTTTCCGTTGACCAACTTTTCTAATGGCAAACAAACACAAGAAAGTTTGGAAAATGGTTTCTCGGAAACCACTTTCCGGAAAACAAACACAGCCAAAAGGAAAACACTTTCCTGAAAACTAAACCAAATTTTTCTTTGACTCGAAAGTGTTTTTCGTTGACCGGAAAGTGTTTTTCCGTTGACCGGAAAGTGTTCTCCGTTGACTGGAAAGTGTTCTTCGTTGACCGGAAAGTGTTTTCCGTTGACCAACTTTTCTAATGGCAAACAGACACAGGAAAGTTTGGAAAGTGGTTTCCCGGAAAGTGAATCCCGGGAAACAAACATGACATTAGTTCTTTGACATGGTATCAGAGCTTTGATGACCACATGATCTCGAGTTCGAATCTCATCATTTTTATTTATTTGATAAAAATTAAGCATAAGATAAAATGAATCTTAGCAAGTTTCAAGCCCAAAGAGCTTTTACTTGAGGAGTGTGTTAGAAAATAATATAAATTATATTCTAAAACCTCACCTTACAACTTAAATCGTTGAATTAAGACTAATTCTTTGATAAAATTTACAAAAGAAGGATAAATTTTTTGTCTGGTTAATAGCTTGGCAGTGCTAGATGTGGACATGGACGTGAAGATATGTTGCTTTTGCTGCGTGATTGTCAGTCGGCTAGGAGTGTGTGGCTTGGGAGTAATGTCTTCATCACCCTTGTGAAAAGAATATGTGTCTGTTCATGTGCGCCCTTGCTGGATTATCTGGCGAGCGCATGACAGCGAAGTATTAGATGGCAGAAGGACAGCATCCCTTGGACATTGCTTTCAAAGATCTCATCGTGGCTTATGACATGATTTTTATTTTTTAAAATCACAGAGTAAAAAGAAGGAAAATTATAATCCAAGGTGGATTGTTTGGAAACAAACCAGCCTCGCGTTTTGTTAAACTGAACACGGATAGAACCTTAACCATTCATTTTATTGTCTAATAATTATTCTCTACTTGTCTAATTAACTCTTTGAAGAAAATTAAAATCCTTTAAATTCAGAAACCGATCTTAAAAGAAAAAAAATCAAGATTTTTAAAAGAAAATTAATTTTAAAAAATTAAAACTAAAAATTCAATATTAAATAGGAAAATCATAAAACAAAATCGTTCAAGTCTAATTTAAATATCTTTCTAAAATGAATCTATGGAGCACGTTGGCTTCCCTATAGAAGAAAGCATGTAGAATACATTGATTTAATTTAAATGTAATTTAATGATTTAATAAAAAATTATAAATTTTTTTTATTATTTATGACACAATCAAATAATTTTTTAGGTTTAGATTTATCTCACATAGATCAATAAATATATCTATAAGCTTTCCACATAATTCAACTCTATTATATCCTTGTCAAACAATTCAAAACTTCTACATCACTTAAAATTGCTTTGGTCCTCGGATTATAGAAAGGTTATGGTTGAGACTTTGTACAGCAGGTCTCGAATTCAAGTCAGGTCGTGTATATCTTGTAAAAGCTTGAGATAGCCGGGGTTTTACTCGCTTACTGGATTCACAGAGTATGTTTTTCAAAGGATAAGGTTTCTTCGAATCCAAAAACAAAAGCTATGGTTGAGACCGATTTCTAGGAGCCCATTAGGGCAAGTTTTGGATGTTTCTAATGTATATGCTATCACTAAGGGCATTATATGCTTCTTAAACAAGAATGGGAGTGTCGAGTTTCTCATATTTTAAATGAATGTAATGATACAGTGATATATATACAGAGCCGTTTGGGCTAGCTAGAAATCCTAGCTATGAAATGACCAGCAAAATGTATAGGAGTTTTGGATGTCTCGTGCAGAGTAAGATAGAAGGCAATGCACTCAAAGGCATTACATGGGTAGAAGAGAAACGCGAGAGGAGGAGAAAAGGTGGCCCAGAAACCCAAGCCAAGAAAGACGAGGGAATAAACAGAGAATAAGTTGACGAAGATACACATAACTTTATTACAACACCCTAAATACTATTAAATACTATTAGAAATATCTTTAATATCCTGGAAAACCACCGCACTTGTCGTTCAGGAATGACAGGCGACTTACCCACACCCTTCGGGCTTCGGCAACCCATGGAAAACTCAATTTTTGTCCAAAGTTTTTTTCTCAATTTCATCTGAACAAAAACAGTTTGTGCATCTTTGAGCAATTTAAGAGCTTAGGATTAGGAGAAGTGATCAGTTTGGGCATTCTTCTTATCGAGGCCTGAAAGCAATTCTAGAGGGTGATTTTATGCGTGTTGCTTTTGCTAAAACTAGTTTTTTTGTGTGCGATGTCACGAAATAGTTTTAAAAATCTATTTTTATTTATTTATTTACGTTGCAATTAAAATATATATTTGTAAGAAAGAGAACAACTTAAATTATAGAGAAAAAATAAATTTTATTAGGTGAAATTTCCTTTTCACATTACATAAAATATATTTTGTTAAAGGCAGTTAAGTTATGCAACATAAATATATTTTGCTAGAACTACTTTTTTTCTACATGATGTCACATGATAGTTTTAAATTTTTAGTTTTATTTAGTTGTGTGGAAATTAAAATAGATATTTGTAAGAAATAAAACGACTTAAATTAGTGAGAAAAAATATATTTTATCATGTGAACTTTCCTTTTCTTATTTGATTATTTTTTTTGACAAAATACTTTTTCTTAATAAAATTAAAGATACTTAAAATAAATTATTGTAAAAAATTCAATCATTTTAATTAAGGATCTCTTCAATAAAAACACCATTTCCTTACTTGCACATTACTTTTTTATTTTTGAGAAAACATGTTTTTTTTATTTATAAAAAAGCATATTATAATCTGAAAAGCAAAAAAAAATCAAGACTCGACAATTCTTTGCAATAGAAGGAAATAAATAAAATATTAATTAATCTAAGCAATTATGTAGAAATATTATAACAAAAACAACAAAAAAGATATTTTGTTATTATTTAATATTCATGAGCATATTTGTTTTTAAATTTTTTTATATTAGGTTTATATATAATAATTTACAAAGTAATTGTTAAAACTACCATTACAAGTTATAACATTATCTTAAAACTACGGTGAATTTAGATAATTTTTTAAATAATTTTTTACATTGAATTTTATTTTAAAATAAAAAATATAAACTAAAAACACAGATGAGAACGTAAAAAGAAGACAAATATCTCGGCCTAAAAGGATGGGCCAGCATGCCTGTAAAAAAACAAAAAGCCTCTGCATGCAAGGCTAACAAGGCTAGGTCATGCATGCCTGAAATTTGTTTTTTAAACTTTAAAAACCTATATTTTAAACTTATTTTTACTTGTAAATTCTTAAAAAGCCATATAGAAACCATTAAATATATTCTAATTCAAAAACTCTTTCTAGTCGGTTTAAATATAAAAAATTAAATTCAGTAAAAATAACTTTCCCAAGTATCAATCTAGTTTTTTGGGCAAGGTAAAAAAATTTAAATTATTTCAATGAAACTTCTCTTCACAAAACGAACTGATAAACACTAAAATTAATTTTTTTTAATGGTTGAAATATGTTGGTAGACTCTTTTTTCTCTCCTTTTATTTTTGTATTGTTTTTTTTCTTATCTCTCAACACTTCAGCACTAAAACATGAAAAAAAAATCAAAACATAAAATCTTAAAACTAAGGATAAATTATGTGTAAATTGAGATGCAAGAACCAGTGTTTTTTTATTTTTTTTGTCTTTTGAACAATATACTTTCTTTCCCTTTCTTGTTTGATTCCTTTTCTTTTAATTTTCTTAATTAGTTTATAATTGAATGTTAGAATATTCTCAAACATTTTGCATATGGAAGAGCATATGAAAAAAAAAATCTCGATAAATAAAACACTTTCAACATAACAAAAAAAACAAATAAAATTTGATGGTTAAAATAAAAGGAAAACAGTGACATCGACAGAGGTAAGGGAACAATATTCCATGAATGAAGTGCCTTTTGTCTTGGTTTATACTGTAATCGTTGTTGTAACTTGTAATGTACGTTTTCTGTTTATGTCCTAAATATAAAACAAATCCAGTTTTTAATGGAGTCGGGTTGCAGTTAATTGTTTTTCTTTCTTTAAAAAAAAAATAATCAAGCAAGTACATTTATAGAAAACGTGGGGTTAAGGAAATGTTTGGAAATACGGTCTAATTTTTTATTAAAAATTAATTTTTTTTAAAATTTTAAATTGTTTTAATATATAAATCTTTAAAATAATTTTAAAAAAATAAAAACATATTACTTTAATATATTTTTAAATATAAAACACTTTAAACGATAACTATCACAATCACCAAATATCCTTCCAAATCTAGCCAGGAAACCAATCAAATTATACCATATTTTATTATTTACTCTTATTTAAATTTTCACCAAGCGGACACATGGGCGTGGGTCTCCCCGCTTGGAAGTCATAGTTTCTTCTCTCTTCTTTAAACTTCAAATTGAAAGGGCAACAAGAAAGAAGCTTCCTTAAGAAACATCCTCTTCCATTAAAGAAGAAGAAGAAGAAGAGGCTTTCATTAGTAAAGTTATTGTCTTGGTTGAATTGTCTTTGAGAGAGATCTTGGAACACCATGGCTTCTCAGGAGCACTTGGACAAGATGCAGTTACGACAGAACTATAGAAATCTCTGGCACACTGATTTAATGGGCACCGTTCAAGCTGATGCCCCATGTAAGAAATTAGTATTTTTGCAATCTTATTTTGTAAAAAGTTGTGACCTTTGTGTTAAGTTTTTGGGGGTCTGATGCTGATTTTTTGTTTTTTTTCTAATGCTCAGATTGCTGCTTGGCTCTTTGGTGGTGAGTGCTCCTTGATCTAATTATTTATTTGCTTTGAAATGTAGATCTGCTTGTTTTTTCATTTACACTCCTTTAAGTTTCGTAGGGTTTTTGTGGTTTCTTGACTTGGTATAATATGGCATTGATTCTGATTCAGTGCCATTGCTTTTGTTCAAAATTGGGTGATTTTGATCCTTTGGCAGGATAGCTTTATGTGCTTTAGTTCTACTGTTTTTTTCCTAGTTGTGATCTTCTTTAAGTCTGCAATTTATATCTTCTTTTTCACTCTTTAGAGTTTTTTCACTGTATTGAAGTATTAAATTTACTCTTATACTCATTCTCCTGTGTTAACTCAAGTTATTATTCCCATTTCCGAGATATTTTCAGATTTTAATAAATCGACATGGATTGCTTGGAATTTGATTGTCCACATCGTATCATTTTAACTGCTTTTGATTGAATGGTGCTTGCGAAATACATGCTCTCGTTAGATGGTGCCTTCCACCCATGTCCAGGAATTGTAGTTTCAAACAATTTAGTTCTGCGAGGCTTCATTTCAATCAATCCAAAAGTTGCTATGCCTCTCACTTTGATTCATACCCACATTCTGTTGTCCTTTTATTGTCGTCTTGGTTTTATTTCATGTCCCAGAGATTCTTTTTTCATGGACATATGCATTGATCTATCCATGCTATGAATGCTCTGATATCTTATGCTCCTTTTCCTTGTCTTCTCACGCATCTATATTACATGTATGTCTTTTGTGGCCTATGCTTGCCATATGCTTTACAACGATTCTTAGTGGGAGAATTCTCATCAGGACATGGGAAGGAAGAGGGGGGCAAAAATGTTAGGTGGGTTAGGTGAGAGGGATTTGTTGTAGCGTTGTTAGATAGCACAAGTTCATGAGGTGGGCAGAATTGCAGGTCTTTTTATAGAGTTCTTTCTTAACATGTTCTGGCTCTATACTTTATCAGTTCATTGGATTGTTTGCCTAAAAATATTATAGTCTTTGGCTGTACCTATGTGAGATGTTATTTTACCATAGAAAAATTTCTTGAAATTCAATAATTAGCATCAAAATAGATTTTCAAGATTGAAATGTCAACAATAACATTTTTTGGTCTGTTCTATTGTGTCCCCTCAAAATTGTTGCATGAAATTCACTTCCTCCCCTGATTGAAGAAAAGCAAATTGATTGTTTCAAAATATTTTTTTTAGATATGAAGCTTGAAAAGGTATTCTATTCCAGATTGCTGCTTATGTTTCTTGTAACATATAGGTCTGTGAGGTGATTGAGTACTGTTGAAACATTGGTTTATTATTATTTTGGATGACAATTTCACCTAATCTAGTGGATATTCGGTGTCACCTGATCAGTCCGGTTTGATCCAAGTCAGATTAAATCCAACCTAATTTGATCGGATTCGAAGTTGGGGGCTGGTGAGGGCTTCACCCAACCGGGGCCTAGACCCGACCTTACCTAGTTTGTTTACTGTTTTTTTTTATAAAAAACATATAGTTTTTTTAAAAATTATTTTAAATTTCAATGTAATGCATGGAATATTATTTTTATGGAGGATTTTAATGATTGTATTTATGGATTTGAAGTTTAAACTATATTTGATGGTTTTATGATTCATGGATTTTATCTTTAAAAAATTGATTTAAAAAAAAATGGATCGACTTGGGTCGAGTATCTGCTAGGTGGAAAATTTTCCTCTTGACCTTATCCGATCTGGTTAGAGTCGGAGTTGGGTGATAGATGTTCTGATTCAGAGATGGGTGGGGCAAAATCAGACTCATCAATCCATTGCCACCCCTCAAATTGCACATTCAATTCTGATGTAATTTTTTTACTTGTTTTTGTACTCTTTTAAAAGTGCTGTTCTTGGTAGCACCTTTTTCATTCATGATATATTTATGAATTGTAATGTTGTCATATTATGCACACATTTTCACCTTTAAATAATTTCTGGATTTTCTTAAATCACAATGCAGCTAATTCTCCTCCATTCTTTTGTAGTGGGCCATGTGTATCATACTTGCTCCGCAAACGAGCACTTTACAATGACATGTCAAGGTAATCGATGCTTTTGATTCTCATACAATGTTTAAGAGAGATTGTTATATTCTTGTTTAAATGATCTGCCATCTTGTTGGTCACAGGTACGTTTGTTGTGCTGGTTACATGCCTTGTAGTGGCAGGTGTGGTGAAAGTCGGTGCCCTGAACTTTGTCTTGCCACAGAGGTAGGGAGTAGTTTGTTTTTAAGAGAGATTGTTATGTTCTGTTTATATCGAAATAGGACTTGGACTCATCTCTAGAAGTTTTATAGCAGAACGCAGTACTGAATGTTACAGGCTATTTTTTTTTTCTGAACTTAGCTAGCATACGGTAGCATGCTAGATTCATTTCCTCGTGACATCTGGGGTGATTTCAGATTAAGATGTACATCAATTGTATAGGTATACCCCCAATATATGGGTATCTTTCATCTAAAGTTCTTTTGTTGATTCCTGACAGACAGAAAAATGTTTATCTTCCTCCATTTAGTTTGGTCAAATTACTGTAGAACATGCTTCCTCATGGATAGGAACTCTAGATGGTTCCTGACATGCTTTTATACTCACAACAGTGGGACATATTTTATCGTAAAACTGCCAGATATTGTATTGAAATTATCTACAAAGAAAGTGGAACATCAGTTTTAGTTGGTTTTATGGTTTTAAATAGTAACATACGTTATGCCTGCCATTAAAACACATTCCTGTAGTTATTTTATTACTGACCCCAGTTTGTTTTGAATTCCCAGGTATTCCTTTGCTTTGGAAATTCAGTGGCCTCTACTCGCTTTATGTTGCAGGATGAATTCAACATTCAAACTACAAGATGTGATAATTGCATTATTGTATGCTCGTGCTCGTCCCTATCTCGATCTCAAATAAGCACACATAATATCTTTGCTTATCTGCAGTTGTTTAAACATGTTGCCTGTTCCTATTCAGGGTTTTATGTTCTGCCTCCAACAAATTGCATGCATATTTTCTATAGTTGCAATGATTGTTGGAAGTGAAGAAATTCAAGAGGCTTCCCAGTTGCTATCTTGTTTGGCTGATATGGTGTACTGCACGTAAGTATTTACACCCATATCGTAATATTGAATGCGTTCAACCCAATTGGCTTACAACTTTCTCACTGATTCTGCTGTTTCATCCTTTTCCCCTCTGGCCAGGGTTTGTGCTTGTATGCAGGTATGTTGTTGATCCACAAAACACCTCATAAAATACTGATTTTTTGAATGACGTCAAATCAACTATGCTAACTGGGTAAGTTTTTCAGACACAACACAAGATTGAAATGGACAAAAGAGACGGCATGTTTGGGCCACAACCGGTGATGGCAGTGCCCCCTGTTCAGCAGATGTCACGCATTGATCAGCCAATTCCTCCCTCAGTTGGATATGCACCTCAAACATACGGACAGCCCTATGGACAACCCTATGGTTATCCACCGCAGCCCCACCAAGGCTACCCCGTAGCAGGTTATCCTCCATCTAACTACCCACCCCCTGCTTATCCACCATCTGGCTATCCAAAGTGATCTTTTCACTGTGATAAATGTTGTCGTGCAATCTCAGACAAACATTTCATTGTGGCTAGTATTGGTTTGGAGGTGATGAAAAGTTCGAACCTCTGAGTTGTGTCTGGGAAACAAATATCTTTTATTATATATTAATTAATATATAATATAACTTTTAATGAATATGAGAACGATTGTTATAATCATTCCATATATGACCAAACTCATATTTGTTATTGTTCTTCGTGCACCGTGTTAGCACCATCCTAGTTGGAAAATTCCAATCTTTATTTATCATGTTCCTGCACCAAAAATGGCAATGAGAAAGGGAATATGAGCAAATTTAAGTTAGTACCAAAGCCTTCCAAGACGTGTGAGAAAATTTCAATATTTTGATTCGTAGCAGAAAATTAATAAGATATATATCTTATTAATTTCAATGTATATATTTTCCAACATGATTGATTAAATGTTAAAGTAATTATCCAAAACTTTTTGTTCATTTGGGAATAAAAAATCTTGTAATCTATACCAAACTTTAAGGTTAATTTGTGTGAATGGAAAACACTATTTATAACTTTTTATTGAGTTTGAGGAGAGCCTGCGGTTTCATTTGATCGATCTTGTTCGATTAATTTGAGAGAAAAAGTGAGTTATCAATTTGTATATATGACATTTTGAGAGAGAGTGGAGAAATTGGTTGATATTTGATCTTCTCTTCTCAATTTGTAAAAATATTGTATTTAAACAAAAAATTCATATTATTTTTTTCTATTTTTCTTGTTAAAATAAAGTAATACTACCGAACACATTCTTAAATCTCTTTGAGATTTTTCTCTTCCTCCAAGCTCACACCAAATATAAATAAATGAGGTAAATAGTTTCAAGGCAAATGCTCGCCCCCTTCACCCTCCTACTAAATATGCTCTTATTAAAATAATATGAATACATATAAAAAATATATTAAATTTTCAAAAATATTTTTAAAATGAAAAATCAAACGGACTTTTCATTTTATTAATTTTCAAAAAAGAAAGAGGTATGTTAGGCTTATAAATATGTTTTGAGTTGTCTCCTCTGTAATCTTAACATCTCATTTCCATTTAAACATCATTTTTAAATCATATAAACGAAGGTAGGTGTAGTCTCATAATTCAAGTTTGTTTGTTTTTGTGTTTTTAAAGTATTTAAAAAAATAATTAAAATTTTTTTATTTTTTATTTATTTTATAATATTTTTTATAATTTTAAATTATTTTAATATATTGATATTAAAAATAAATTTAAAAAATAATAATAAAAATTTATTTCTACATATTTTTAAATAAAAAAATATTTTAAAAAACAACCCCTAAATTTATAAACATCATGAATGGATATCACGCAAAGATACGGTCTCTTTAGTCACTTCACACAAAAATTTATAACTTAGGATTCAACTAATCAATAATATTCCATCATTAATTAATATAAAACTAATTTCCCAACAGTTTTTAATTAACTCTTAGTAACTTCTGATTCAACTAATTAATCAACAATATATACTCCATCACTGATTAATTTAAAACTAATTATTCAACAATCATTAACTAATTCTTAGAAACTTCGATTGGATGTCTAGTTGATTTAAAAATCTATTGGAACCTAGAGAAACTAGCAAGCTAAATATGTAATAATGTGCCACTGTCTGAGGTTAAAACTTTCTTTTATAATTAAAAAATTCATAATAGTATTGGTATTTGATGTTGTATCGATCGGCAAGAAAATATATACAAGTTCTTTAAAAATTCTCTCTCTTATCTTTCACAAGGAGATCCACTATGAATTGCACAAGGAATAAGAACTCCCTCCTGCTGCTCTTGAACATTACAAGTTATGTCATAAATCTGCAGTTATTTATCCCAACACTTGGACAGTAAAAGTCCCAAAAACAATTGTTAGAAATTAACCAATGCACAGTACAATTCTTCAAGACTTTAGCTGGGAAGGCTCCTTGGAGCTTTTGAGAGGGTTTCTCAAATGGCCTCGTTAAAAAGAGGATAAGAAAGAAAAGAAACAAAGGTAAAGAGAGACAAAAGGAAAGAAAAGAAGAAAGCAACTGCTCACCGGAAATATCCTAGGAAAAGAAAAATGCTGAAAAGGATCCTTAAAACATGGTTTGAAAAGGTTCCTTAAGGCACACATAATCATTTTCATGCTTATATATGTTCTATTAGGGATTGGACAAGATCAAGATATATATATATATATATATATATATATATATATATATATATATATACGGTGTGCTTAAACGCACACTCACTTGGTTGGTCTGTGAAGGTGACTCTAAACTTTCCTTTCAAGAAATGTAAAGCGAAAGACAGTAAGATACAGTGATAATTGATGCCCATATCTAGCTAGTCCTAATTACAGTGGCTAGATCTTTGAAGCTTAAGACTCCAAATCCAATGCAAATGCAGTGAACAACAAAAATAATATTAACGTCTAGTTCTACCCTCTATTTTGTCTACTTGTAGCAGAAATCAATAATGCAGCATCCAAGACTTGGTTTTTTATGGTTGAAAGACCTAGCTGATACGCAAAAAAGAAACCAAAACATGAGAACAAACATTTCCACATCCACGCATAATAATACCCTTGATATGTACAGAATGTCATGAATTACCTGCCCAATGAACCAAGATTGATAGAAAGAAGACATCACATTACCACAAGAAAAAAAATTAAAAGAGAACGCAAACCTCTACGGCGGCCGGTTAACATAGCTAGTGGTGGAAGTCTGCACTTGAAATGTGTGGTCAGGATACACATCTCAATCGGAATACAAATTAAAAGCAGTTGTTAATTAGAGACCATATCTATTATAAGAAGGAATAAGTAAATGAAAACATATGGAGGAAAGCATGGGACTGCCAATATTGAAGCTCGTCAGCCCATAGATAGGGAAATTAACAAAATCTATTTGTACAGAAAACCTAATTCTAACACCTGGATTTTCTCTCTGTTTTTTGTTTTTTTTATACCCAACAACTTTTGTATATTTACAAACCATACCCACCTCAACCCCCCTCCACCCCAGAAAAAAAGAGGCAAAACAGAAAGGAAAAAAATAAATCCCTGTTCCCTATCTTTTCTTCTTAAAATAAAATCTACTACAAGCCAGGGATTTGTGAATACTCCCCATAAAAATCAGTAATAGCAGAAGCAGCCCATAGCCTTTCATTGAAACTCTCTTGCATATCATCGGGAATAACGTGTGTCCTACAAAGCGGACAAGTTATCTGATCATACCCCATCCAACGGTCCAAACAGCATTTGTGGAATATATGGCGACAGTTTGCAAGCCGTCTGATCTCGTCGGACTCTTCAAACTCGTACAGACAAACAGCACAGCTATCAGCAGAAGGATCAACAAGCTCCGAAAACTTGACAACAGGAAGGATCTCGCGTATCAGAAGGGCAGAAACAGAGTGACTGTGAAAGTCAGGGACACGAAATGGGGGGGTATTCTCAGTTGAAGAAGAGGAAGAAATGCCCGGTTCAAGAAAGTCAGGGAGACCTATGCAGTGAAAGAGAGTGTTTATCAGTTTTCTAATGAAACCCAGGAAAGAAAGTGTGTGGAGGAGGAGTTTTGGGAGAACTATTTCTGAATAGCCTACAGGAAAACCCATGCTGCTCTACTTGTGTTTCTTCTTATGTCACAGAGAGAGAGAGAGAGAGAGAGAGAGTTTGTGTTAGATAAAGAGAGATGTGGAGGGAGAGGAAGCTGCTGGGTTTTATATATAGGAGTTCATGTGTGACTTTAGATTTTACTATAGGTACATACACATATAATTAAGTAATAAGAAATTATTTCACTTGTGTCTTATCCTCGGGTCTTTGTAAAGGTTAGAGTTTGGTGCAATGTAAATGGGAAATGTCAGGATAGCTAGCCGTGTTTGTCGCCATTGCTCTTTCGTTGTTAACCTCGCACACATCTCTTTTGGGATTTATCGATATGTGCAAGCCATGAACATTGCACAATTAGAAGGGGCATTAGCTACACACACTACACTATTCCGTCAACGAGAGGTAAAAATATTCCACGATATTGCTTGAGTATTGATGCAGCATTCAAGATCTTCCACCACAGTTTTTTTTTTTTGAAAAAACAAAATAAGAGCAAATATTAAGGTCAGAAGATTTCCTCCATAAACCTCGATGAAAGAAAACTCCAATTAATATTAAGTTTACAGTTTATCAATTGACGCACGGAATGGTTTTGATTAATTTGGGAATATTAAATTAATTAATGACCGTATGGAATTTGCGGTAATTAATCTAAGGATATGCATGACGTGGTGATTATGATCATATATATATATATATATATATATATATATATATATATACTCCCACGATGATTGTCATCATAATCCAAAAACGCACTAAGAAACTTGTAATTTGAATAAATAAGCATTTCACCAACAAATTTAGGACCCACATTTGAAATTGTTGAAAAGTAATGGCTAATGGTTCCATCCAATGTCTAACCTTCGTTGACAATTACATTTCACCTTGATAAGATTAACTAATTCAACTCTTGGATGGATTAGGGCGGAGGAAAATTCATCAGGAATCTTCAATAATCAAGTAATGGGCCAAAACGGGAGGAGTGAGACACACATTGATATGAAATTTTCTAGATGATGTGATAACGGTTGTTTTTTAAATAATTTTCTGTGCTGAAATACATGTTAATGATTTTTTTTTTAAAAAAAAAATTATTTTTGATATCAGTATATTAAAACAATCTAAAATATATAAATTATATTAAATTTTAATAAAAAAATTTAATTTTTTAAAAATACGGTTTGCACCGTATTTTTAAAGTGGACAATAGCTCCACCAATGGTACATAAAACAAACTAGATATGCATTAAAGGAACACCAAATCAAGTGGAAATATCAAGTAGTCATGGCGCCTTGTGGGGGTCATATTTGGTGCCCTAAACGCATCATGGTGTCATTGTCCCCTTCTTGGATGGGTTCACCACCATTAACACTAGATGGCCTTGTTTGGCCTTGTTTGGATTGATTTGACTCAAATTTTGATACATTCATCTCTCTTTTGCGCTATTATTTAGATTAAGAATATGTTTCACACATTGCGCGGTCCAATTATATTTTTAATAAATAAATAATTTTTTTTAGTTTTAAATTAATTTTGTATGTTTTTAAATTATTTAAATGTGCTAAAGTTAAAAATAAAAAAATTATTCTAATACATTTTTAAATAAAAAATATTTTAAAATTAACTTCCATCACACTATAAACATGCTCTAAATCTTTTTCAAGACATTACTCCATACAATTACTTACTAGAGTCTGACTTTGTGATAACGATTATTTTTCAAAGTGTTTTTTTTTGGAAATACATTAAAAAATATTTTTTATTTTTAAAATGTATTTTTGATATTAGAAAATCAAAAAAATCTAAAAGATTAAAAAAAATTAATTTTTTTTAATAAAAATAACCTTTAACAAAAAAAGGACTTCTTGAAAGTAGTATATTTGACGTTCAAGTAAAAGATATTATCGACCTCCATGTTAACCACATATTAATGAGTGGAGAATAATTTCATCTTGGATAGAAAGGTTGAATCCTAGCTAGCTAGCTAGCTAGGGCTTTCATTACCATAACTAAAAGTAAAACCATAATTTCAATGCATTGTGGATCGACTTTTAAGCATGTAGATAACCTAAGCTCCTTCTTTTTCAGCAGAACCCCTTATTTATGTAATGAGATTTCGATGAAACAACATTGTCGCCGTAATGAATGGCTAGCTTGCATTTATATGGAAAAACTCTTCAAAGGGCACCTGTCCCTTTGCCGGATTTGAGATTTTTATTTGAAATATTCAAGTTTGAATTTCAGGAAAAAGAAGAAGAAGAAAAGATGGATTTCAATACACTCTCTCTCTATTTTATTTATTTATATATATATATTATGTAATTCAAAATCTTCTACATCAATTATGATTACAAGGAAGTTAGTATGATTACCTTAAGTTGCACCAGTAATTAAAATAATTAGATAGTTGTGGGCTCACAATCAGGAAAATAAAACCACCCGAGAACCACATGAGTTGTCTCTTACATAGTTGTGGGCACTCCATGTGATTCCATGCCCTGAGATTTCAGTCTTGAATCTCTTTCCAAACCAAAGCCCCCGTTTTTTACATGATAAATAAACTTTCATATATAAATTTTAGTTGAGATGAATTGGACCGCTCTAATATCTGTACATAAATGCAACGGACAATGAACAGCCAATACTCAACAGATCAGTGCCACTCCCATTTTCAGATGAGTGGTTTTCAACTGCAAAGCAAGGGAGGGATTGAGACTCGAGAGGAGGTGAGCGGAGTGAGTGAGGGAGGTGGCGGGGAGTGGTGGACTGTGGAAGAGAGATCCGGCCAGCTAGCCAAGCAAGATGGGTTAATTAAGGGATGGCCATTTGTGGGTAGCTAGGCGCTCCTGCCCACCATGCACTGTAGCCAAATTAAGTTGGCTCTGACACATGTCCAATACAGCCACGACACTTGTGGACCCACTCAATAAAACCATCCCATTTACACCACCTCACCCACCTCCCAGACCATTTGGAAAGGGAGCTATAACTTGTCACCACCACCTTTGTCTCATCTCTTGTTTTATATTCACGCCGTGGAGTCCCAATCTGAATCACACTTGTTTTTCTCTTGTTTGTTTATGTGCTATCATAGACATGCTGTCTAGCCCACATCATGCACACTGTATAATTAAAATCTCTTATTAACGTTTCTGTTCAGTTTACTAATTACTCAGTACCCATTAATTAATCAGATACCATATGCATGATTATCAGAAAATAATCCTACACATAATTTAATGAGAAAAAAAGACCGCTAGTCGTTCAGCATGATGGTATATTCTTTCTCTTTTTTTCAAACAGGAGAGGAAAAACTACTATTCAAATATAAGGAATTAAAGAGAAAGAAAATGGGTTGAAGTTGACTGGTGCTATAGAAATGGCTTTGTCTATTAGACGCCATCAAGCATCGATCACCCACTTTGCAGAAAGCGAACAGCAAGTTCATGCGCCAGTAGAAATATTTCATTTCATGTTCTTAACCCTCCAGGGTAATACTCTACCTTTATTAATAGAAAGCATGGTTTGTACGCAATTATTTCCAGGTCTTAATCAGAGACTGCGCCCTGCATTAAGGCGTAAGAATCACGGCTGCAGTCCTCAAGCATAGCTAAAGATCGATCAAATTCCATGCAGCTTAGCCTGTTAGAAACTGTCATTGCCAACTAAAAAACAATGGCGTCGAGAGTTCTAATTAAGTAACATACACAGAATCAGAATGTTAATTAACAACTTAATTGTATTGTAAAGCTGATGTTGGATGGTCATATGGGCCATGCTTAAATTGACCCGCGAGAGCATAAACTGATCATTTGTTGATATTGACTGACGAGCACATGGTCTTTGTCCTCTCTGTCTTTTTCCTTCGTTTTAGGAAATTGAATAAATTACCGATGTTTAAATACGCTGCACATATCTCACTATTCAAATCATGCCTGCCTCTCCTACAATATCTTCCTAACCTAACTTCTCGTTCGTAAGAAAAAATATTGCCCTAAATTAATTATATATATATATATATATATATATATATATATATATATATATAAACAATAAATTGCATTAGTTTCTTGATATAGGCGTGTTTTCATACCAAACAAGCTAATATAGAAAGCTAATTATATAGAAAACCAAGAATCTAGGCGTGTTTTCATACCAAACAAGCTAATATAGAAAGCTAATTATATAGAAAACCAAGAATCTAATAATCATAAAATTAATTCTAAATCCCTATATAAAAAATAAAAAAAAATCATAAGTGAAGAATTTAAATATTATGTGTCCAACTTGTTTAAAAACTTTAAAAACACTGAACTATGAATTGTTCTAATGAAAATATCAGCGAATTGATCCTTCAATTTTGATGTTAGACAACTCTATAATATTTTTTTATCCAATTTCATTTTAGTTAAGAACTTATTTTCATTTACATGTTTCATACAATTATATTAATTGAATTAGATTATTGATAATATCACATGTTATTTTACTATCACAATATAACCGAATCAATTTTGTGTATCATATGGTTGCATGATGACATGCTAATTTCTGGTAGAAGATCTAAGATATATTTTTTTAAAACACAAATATTTTTTTATGATATTAAGACTTTTTAGTTTCAAAAAAAATACTTCAAGGAACCTAGATCTTTCATTACAAATTGTTTGGCCATGTAATCTTACAGGGGTTTGCTTTTTCCATAACCATCATATCATCATCTATATATAGAATGAGTATTGTAATTATACCTTTATGCTTCTTTAGAAACAATGTATGATTTGAATTACTCTAATTGTGGTAAAAGGTACTCTAATTGTGGTAAAAGGTCATCGTAGATCTTGTGAACCTTCCAAAACATGCTATTAGATTTCAATCCATACAATAACTTTTTTCAACTTGCATTCTATCTAATTACTTTAGTATGATGATATGGTCATTTTTTTATTAACTTTGACACTAAATCAGGAACATCCTCAATAATCAATGGATTTTGTAAATTAAATTTGGTTCTTATTGTTTTAATTGTTATTTGTTATGTTTTGAATCTTTTTTTCTTAATTGAATTTGTTTTTCAATTTCATCTCTCAACATTTTATTTCATCTTATATTTATGTTAAATTTCATCCTCATTTTTTTATTGTAATTTTTTTGTGTAGGATCCTTTTTTATTGAGATTTTCTTTTTTAATTTTATCCCTCGGTATTTTTTTTATCGGGATTTTAGCTTCATGATTTTTTTTGGATTTGCTTTCGGGTTAGAACAATTTTTTTTGTTTGATTTATCTATTGTCGTTGCCTTTTTTATTATATTACTAAATTAATTGTACTTATTGGATCTACGCTTGAGTATTAGATTTTCCTTGTTTTTTAAAAAATATTATCATTCTATGAGCTCTTTTTTTAGTAAAAAAAAGCTTGGTCCAGCAAGTGATATAGCGCGAATCACCAATCTAGTCTATAGTATTGTTAATCTTCTTTTGCTTGTGGACATGATAGCAATGGAGATAGAAAAGAAGATGGGATATAGCATCCACATCTTCAATCTGCAACACGATGCAGGGAATAAATACATGAATATTTTCTTTACCTTTTACTTATTATGGGGGAAAAAACAAGGATTTTAAAGGAATTACATTTTTTTTTCCCGGACAAAACACCATTTAACCTTAAATCAAATAATGAAAAAGTTGTCTAGACAAAAAGAAAAGAAAGAGGGAAGCCACAAAGTTTTCGGTAGAATATGCTGTGTTCATACGTGCCTTGCATACACGAAGAAGAATCCCTACACATAGAATGGTCCACGGAACAATTTGATCTATATATGGCTAAAAGAAAGAAAGAAAAAAAGTGTATTTCTCCTAATGAAATGGTCATGGGTTAGTCTTCAAGCTGGCTCTCCACCGTCCTTGATTTGCATAGTTTTACTTGGCCACCATAGGGGTTAGGGCTCCCAAAGTAACATGGCTAGGGAAACATAAAGCACCGAGGCATGCAGAATTGGACAGCTTGGCGTTGCAGAATTACTCAGAGATGAGCTAGCGTAATCCTCTTTTTAAACAACTTGCCCGAGTATATGGTCATTAATTACAATACTTGGCAGATATAGCTGCACACAGGAGAATAATTAATTAAAAAGGGTTTTACAGCTAATTGATGACAGGAAACAACCGATGCAAGTATCTACTGTCTGTGATGTCTCCCTTAGTGTCTCGAAAAACAACGTGACTTCTAGACATGCTCTTAGCTTTGCAGAGTTAACTTAGCTATAATTGGCTGCACTTACTGTACACCCACGTTTTGTTTGTGGCAGGAATTGTGGAATATTTTGGAGAAAGGACCTCTTTTTGCGATAAAATTAAACAGCAATGATTAATAAAGTGACAATCATTTTGTTAATCTCTCTATCTTTCCCCCCTGTGTTCTTTCTTTAGTTCCCTCTCTCTACTAATGCTGAGACACCATCCGTACCATAGTGGCCGTTTGTACTCTTATTAATTTCGGCCATTATTTTGGCTACAATTCCCTACCTCGGTTGTCATTGTCCAGCTTGCTTGCTTGCTTGCTTGCTCAGATAGTTGTTCTTCTCTTCTGGGATTTAGATGTAAAAGAAGGAATTTCACAATTTCGAAATGTTTATGCTTTATCGTATGATCAGGAATATTACCCTTAAGTCCCAAAGTTCATGTTTTTTTTTGGTGGTTAAGTCCCAAGGCCACCATCCAATTCTCGAGAATATTACCCTTGATCGGACCGATGCCTTGTTTTTGTTGGGTAGACTGCAGACCATCGAGCTGTTTTGTTGCTGTAACCTTGCCGCTAATCTCTTGCTCCAGGTACGGTCTACCAAGTTAAATCTATTGCAAGAGCAATGTTTTGGGTTGGGACCCCTGAAGAGAAAAGGCCGAAGTGATCGATGGCAGATTTGAAGACTAAAACGACATCGGCCTGGACATAAGTCAGAATTGTGGGCCATCTTGTCATGTGGGATGTCTGTGGTTGGTTTTGTAGCTAACTCCTCCCCCTCTACCCAAAAAGTGCATGTAAATCTGGAAGTTTTTTTAAAAATATATTATTACAGTAATTTAAAAAAAATAATATATAGTTGTAACCTTACTTCAAACAATATATTTATGGGTTTTTTCAAGATTATTTGATGGGCTTTGAGGGAGAAAAAAAGAAGTTGGACTGAGTATTGATTCACTTGATCCAGCAAAATGAATACATACTTTTTTGTGTAACGAAGGGTCTTTTAATGTTTAAATAAGCAAAGCATGGAAATAAATGTAATCTATAGAAAAACACAGAAGAAATTTCTATTTAGTTGTGTGCTGTGATTTGTTGTTCAGTTATCGTCCATGAATATTTATATATCCTCGAGTCTCATGAATTTCTACCATGAAGAGTAAGATGAGCACACCTTCTAATAGAAATAATCATGGAGAATATTAACAGTGAGAGGTGGTTTAACCGGTCAAGTTTGGGGTTTGTGGTCCTTTTAAGGCTAATAAAAACTTACATAATCGTTAACTTGAGGGGCTGTTAAATTAGTCAATGTGCGTGCAAATTGGCCCGGACAATCATGTTAATAAAAAAAATTATGGAGAATATTGTTTTTATTATGAACAATGACGCAACTGTAAGATGATTTTTTATATTGACATTCATCTTGTAAAATTTTGAGAAGTTGCAAAATAATAAATTCAATTGGTGTCGTATTTATAACTTAGAAGACGAAGAATTCAGTTGGACAGTTGTTTATGTATAAACATCATTGAGCATGTCATGTTTGTTAACCAAAAAAAACAAGGAAGTAGCCGTTTCGGGCGAAAAGCAAAGGGTTCGATGGGCTTTCCAGTATTATTGGACTCTACTCCTCTGCTGGGCTTAGTTTCTTCTTACTATTGGACTCTCCTCTTCAGTTTTGCCTTTCTCCTCCCATTTTTGTTGCCTCCTGTTGATCAATTATGCGATTTTTTTTTTCTGACCGATTTGGGCTTTATTTTTTTATATATCTTTTATTTCTTTGTTGCTGGTTGGGCTTTCTTCTTCTTCTTCTTCTTCTTCTTCTTTTTTTTTTTTGACACTACCTTAAACAAATTAAGCCTCTGTTTGGAAGTATCGTCCAAGTAGAGGTTTGTAAAAATTCAGATTTTTTTTTAAAATTAATTTTTTATTATTTTAATATGCTAGAGGCAGAAATTAAAAAAATAAAAAATATTATTTTAATATGCTAGAGCCAAAAATTAAAAATATTTAAAATATTATTTTAATAAATTTCTAAATAAAAAACACTTTAAAAAACTATTACACTTCTAAATATTTCCTAAATGTCTCTCTATCAATGTGAAATCAGAGGTCCAGGAAAGTAAGGCCCAATCATCAAGTACACATCTTGACATTCAACAAGGTGAAAAAACTTTTATGCGGTGAGCGTGGATCGAACACGCGACCTTCAGATCTTCAGTCTGACGCTCTCCCAACTGAGCTATCCCCGCAGTTTGTACTATAAATTATATATTAAATTATATCGACAAACTGTCTTGGGACAAAAAAGATAAAAACTTCGATATTCTGTCTTGGATTAGGTGACGGCACACTATCTGGGAGGATTTTAAGGAAAAGGGAAGGGAATGGACCAGCAAATTTGACGGCGCAACTCTTTCGTGCAGGGAAGGAAAAGAAAATGAAGGGTTCTTTTTCTCCTAAATCCTAAAAAAAAAAAAATAATTTGAGTTGATCTGGAAAATCAAAGCTTGGAGATCAAAACAGAAATGAGGAAAGGCGGAAGTGTTCTTCTTTTATTACAATTACAAATACCAAAAAAAACAAACTTTACTATGGATGGCACTTTGATTTTTTTTTTTTTTAATCTTGATTCTTGAACTTTATTTATTTGCTATTTTATCCTTGCAATGAATGTTATTATCAATTATGTATGCAAAGTATATATGAGTATTTTGTTTGGAAGTCAGACATCAATTTTATAAAAAAAATAATTAATTTGTTAATGGGAAAAATTAAAAGAAAAGGAACCAGATTTTTTTTAAAAAAAATAGAGATTTCAATTTTTATTAATCAAGAGGCATGAAAAACTTAGTATTGATTCACTTGACATCATTTTTTTTCTCTCCAGACCATTCACCATTCTTCCACGATTAGTAGCATTGACTGGCATCCACTTCCCAGGTCAAGTGGCATCCTAGGAATACCTTTCTTTTCCCTATTTCATCTTCTTTTTCCTTTTATTTTTCATATGCTTTGCTTGCCCCTGAACCCAGCTTATGGCTTAAAAAATAAAATAAAAAAACCATGTAAAAATTTAAAACTCTTAAGAGGCGTTCTCCAACTTCACATATATTGTTGGACTTTTGGCTTGGATTTAAAGTTAGACGCCTATGGTTAGGCCTTCTAGTTGTGTGGAGATTTAAAAATAAAATAAATTAATCTATCAAACCAATTTAGAATAGACAACACATACTTTAAAACTAGGACGTTGATGGCCGATCAAAAAAAAATAATATAAAAAAATATTTATGTGATGATAGTATTTTTATATGAACAAAAAAATCAAGGATTCGGATCTTGAATAAGTTCAATAGGATCAATTAATTTAATATATAATTATTAAAAAAACCAATGATAATAAAAAAACTTAACTCGAGTCAACATGCTAAATTTATGGTTCGGTCATGAGATCGAGATAACCCTATACAAAATAAATTGAATAAACAATAAAGGTCAACTCTCAAGCAATCTAAATGATGAAAGAAGGAACTAAAAAAAAACTTGATTTAAAGAACATGTAAAAAAACTATAAGTCAACCTAGATTAACTTGACTAACTCGTAACCTATGATAACCTCATGGAAAAGAAAGCAAAAAAATCACGAAACTCAAGGCCCGATAATCTAATGTAAAATGAGAAAATTGAAAAAAAATAAATTTTAAAAAAATAATCTAAAAAAACAAGGTCAAATATTAGAGGGTAAAATTAAAAAACAAATCAATCAAGAAAAAAAATAAAAAAACAAAATAAATAGTAATAAAAAAATAAAAATCAAATTTGGTATAAAAAATAAAATAAATCAAGAAAATAATAAAAAATAATAATAATTAAAATATTGAGGATTAAATTAGATATAAAATTAAATAGAATCAAACGACAAGTGATAAAATTAAAAAAAAATAGCTTTAAAAAGCTTTAAAACAAAAATAAATAATAATAAAAATATAAAAACCAAAATTAATATAAATATAAATATAATATAAATTACAAATACAAAAGGAGAAGAAAAAAAGATTTGTGATAGTACTTCAACATTGTTATCAACTTTAATTCGTGTATAATTCCACCTAATATCTTTTTAATTTTATAATTGGACTACTCTCGTCATAATTTAGAATCATCTAGGATCTTCATGCTTGGTATCATTATTACCATATATATAATTAAATACATAAATTATCAATAATAATAATAATAAACTTGGAATAATTATAAATCTTATCCCTCTAGATTGTGCGCTACGGTATTATATATAAAACCTTCAAATACATAACATACATATAAAATATATATATTTTTATTTCTTGGGATTAATACATCAAACAACACAAAAGTATATTTTTAAAATTAAAACAGTAGTAGAAGTAAATTTAGTTTTTGATTGAAGTGTAAATTCTAGTGGTAAATGAACAGTAGTAGAAACTTTGATAAATATCAAGGGCGCATGCACACGGTTGCTATCCAGGTATGCTGCAGCCATGGTCAAAAATCCAAAAGGTGGAAAACATTAACAGGAGGAATTCGTCTGAATAGGACGTAGTGATGTTTCAACATCAGATTTTCTTAATTTCATACTTAGGCATGCGCAGTGTTTCTCTTGCCTTGTCAAAAACGTTGGGCCAAAGGCCCAAGTACTGTCTCAAAATTAAGAAAAAGAGAGAGAGACGCCTGGACATCAAGCTTTCCAGGCTAGCTACAGACGATGAGGACTGCAGCTTCATGCCCCGAGATTTCCGTTAGTCATTGGTCCAAACAGGCTGGAGAGCTTCTGGCAGAACCGAAACCTACCGGCCAAAAGCAAACAAAAATTAAGAAAACTCAAGGAGAGGCAACATGCTTGCCACGCTGTTGCTCATAATTATAGCGACGGGGATAAAGCAATGGAAGAAGTATTCCATCAGAAACATCCACAGCAAGAATAAATGCAGCCCTCATCGTCTGTTGAAGACCTACTTAATTCAGGTTTATGTTTGGCCTTGCTTGTGACATGAATTCCTGTGTTCTCCTGTCTACTTGGTTTATGAAGATCGATTATGTGAGCCTGGGATATTGGAACCACTGCTTGGCATTTGAGATTATTATATTAAAATCCAATGATGATGATTGTGTTTTCATGTTGAAACCAGAAGGTAAAAGAGGAACTTCATTTTTTCTTCTTCTTCCTCGCACATTTAAAAGCAACGAAAGTGGCATTCCATCAAAAACATTCGCAGCAAGAACATAAGTGCCTGTATACCAATTTTTACCAAAACTGTGGCAGTCTGATAAAACACAAATATTCACAATCTGCAAGAACAAGGAGACGGGTTTGATTGTGCAACCGTTTGTAAAAGAGATTGAAATTCTTGATGACGAATTCGATCATCATGGCTGATGATTGCGGTCTAATATTGTCCATCATTTTCCTTCAAAAGGATGCAACGTTACTTTCCGTTGTCGGACTCGACCGAAATTTCGAAAGTGGGCCACGGACCATAACTATAATTGGCCCACTTAAGACAATGTGTCCTATGTTTCCACCACAAGATATTTTGGATGAACTTTGCTAAGCCACGTGTCCTTCAGATTTTGGCCAAATCCATGAGAAGAGATTCACGGGGCAACTAGGCCACGAGCCATGACATCCATAGGCTGGCTGGGTATAGAAAACGAAGAGAACGAGAAGCAAAAGACCCTTTTGCCTTCCCTCATTTCTGTATTTAAATTGTCTGTTTCTCTTTTTTCTTCATCTATTCCAGCCTCAATCGCCAAGTCTAAGTTGTCATTTTATTTTTTCAACGAAGGGTAATGAGCTAGCCAATCCAATGTTTGGCCTGCACCATCCATGATCTGTATTGTCGCAACACCTTTACAGCTTTACCAGATTTTCTATTAGAGTAATGGAGATATGCGGTAATATATTGGCTCGCATCAAATAGATTCACAAGAATGTGGACTTGCTCATCGTTCTGTGAGTCCTATGACAAACAACTTTAGAGTCACGAGCATGCCTTTCCATCAAAGGTTTTATTAATTTTATAAATTATTATGTGTTTTTAACTTAAAAATTATCAAAAAAAAAAAAAAAAACTCTCCAGGAAGTTACTTCCCAATCAAATCTACCAATGGATGATGAATAGCTTGCTTGCTTCTCTTGTTTTTTTTTTTTTTTTTGTTTTAGTTGGGGATG
>Ga0325410_1001669_pt1 | contig 24608 bp, 9 predicted proteins | sample PopdelMetagenome_16_FD_206182 | JGI IMG/M metagenome (GOLD analysis project Ga0325410, IMG submission 206182) | Populus deltoides microbial communities from Bellville, Georgia, United States - Xylem-PdIQD-R3 | ecosystem: Host-associated > Plants > Phyllosphere > Stem > Wood/Secondary xylem...
AATAATAATAATAATAATAATAATAATGAGTTAAAGACTAATGGTATTTCAAATAAGTATAATATAAACTATTTTTATTACTCAACTGGAAACCACAAAATAAGGAGGTTCCAATCGGATGATTTGTCATTAATAGCTCATTATAAATTATTAACATGATCATATTAGTTATCTTATTTAAGTAACACCAATACTTGTAAATATTATCAGGTATTCATGATGTTAACTTATATTAACAACAAATCAAGTTCCTTTCATAGCACAGGTGTCAGTTATACCATACAGTTGGGCTATGAAAGTGCTAAGTATTTGTTGTACTAAGGGTTGTTCAACACAAATCTAGATTAACCATTTAACAAGCAAGGCATTAAGAGTGAGTAAGATAATAAATTCAAAACATGTTAGTATCAAACATTAAAGTCCATGTTAAGTTTATACTATACTTATTCTTACAATATTAGTGTAACCTTTTCACCTTGACATGATAAACTTAGCTAAACGTGATTAAGAAGAGAAACATAAACAAATTAGATAAGAATATAGTTATGAGGAAAAGCATAAAGAAGAGATTAATGAGAGCACAACTTAAACATTACAAAAATACAAAGAAAGAGAGCAAGAATATGATCTTGATCTGAACAACCAAGATGCCTAAATGCATGGCAAATGCCTCCTTTTATAGGCCAAAATTTAGAACTATTGATTTGATGACTAATTGTTAAGTGGGTGGCCACATCTTAACTTGGAGACAATCCTTATCTTCTTGTCTGAATAAAACGTCATTGCTAACATCAGAATATGAACAGATAGTCTTTATGAAAGTTCTGGGACATTGTCTCATCTTTCTAACAAAACAAGAATCGGCACATTTGGACTTCTAAAACTCGAGATATGGGATGAACATTGAATAGTGTCTGGGCTGCAGGACAGATTCTAACTTCTCCTTTGTTGCTACCATTTGAACTCGAAAATGACACTTTTAAACCTTGGACTCCCATAAAAGTTTTAGACATATGTCTTAGCTTTCCATACATATAAACCAAACCTAAATCCAAGTTCTACAGCTCCAGTTATGATCCAATAACTGAATAATGTTCCAATTTGGACTAAACCAGCATCTCTTTTCTGAGCTTAGCCCTCTCTTTGTCTTCTCAATTTCAGTAGTTAAACTCATCAATCAATCCTTTGATTTATGTGATAGGACTGCATTTAAGATGAACATTTACCATAAATTAAAGGTATCTTATATTATTAGACTTGTTATTGTAAAACATGCTCTAATTAAGGAGTTATTGATACTTCAAGTGCAAAATGATAATATAAAACCTTGATAAAAATGCATTTTTAAGTACTAATCAGTTATCGACAGGTTTAGTAAGTCCATACATTTTCTTACTTTAAGTCATCCTTTTACTGTAAAAAATATGGCAAAACAATTTATGGAAGGTGTTATCAAACTCCATTGGATGCCCAAGTCCAGTGTTAGTGATCGGGACCCAAACTTCATCAGCAACTTCTGGCAAGAATTTTTCAAGATGTCAGGCACCAAATTGTAGCTCAGTTCCATATACCACCGCAAATAAATGGCCAGACAAAAGTCATCAATTGATGCGTCGAGCAGTATCTACGGTGTTTCGTTCATCAGTGGCCTTAAAAATGGTGTTATTATTTACCGTGGGCTAAGTATTGGTATAATACAACATACCATATTTTGACATGAATGACCCTTTTCTAGGTGTTGTATGGAAGGTTACCACCCTCCATTCCGACATACAATAAAGGACTTTCACCAGTACACGAAGTCGACCAACAACTCATGAGTGGAGATGAACTACTACGATAATTAAAGGCCAATTTAGAAAGATCATCAAATCGAATGAAGCAAATGGCAGATCAAAAGAGAAGTGACATTGCGTTCAACATCAATGAATGAGTGCTTTTGAAGCTGTATCCATATCGCCAATAAATAGTCTTCAAACGTGTCAGAAAATCACTAGTTGTTTTTATGGACCCTACCAAATTCTAGAGAAGATCGGACCTATGGCATACAAATTAGTGTTACAAAAAGAGGCGCGCATTCACCCGATGTTTCACATATCATTGCTTAAACAATACCAGGTCAACTAGGGGATTGTTGAGACAAAACAAGTCAAGTTGGCACCTTTTACCGATGAAGGGGTAGTCATTTTAGAGCCGCAAACTCTTTTAGACTATCGTTAGATCAAACAAAGAACCCAGCTTGTTGAAGAAAGCTTAGTGCAATGGAAGCATCTTCCAGCCCATAAGGCAACATGGGAGCCAACAAACAAGCTACGGGAGATGTTTTCAAATCTGGACCTTGAGGACAAGTATCCGCATGATAGAGGAGGTATTGATAGGCTATGACAATCTGAGAGGGGTCATAAGCTGAATCTCAAATATTTAGGATTAGCTTGTACGTGAAAGATAGTTGGTAAATAGTAGACGAAATCATTAAAGTCTGTGGAAAGTGGAGAGCAACGCAGGAGGTACTGGGTTGTTCCAATTGAAAGTTTTACATGCAAATAGGTCTTTAGTAGTTGTGTTATTTATGTTCCTTTTATTTCATGCAGTTATGTTTTGTTTTACATGGATTTGTATGTGTTGTTTTACATGTGTTTGTGTCCAGTTATTAGTTTCTTATTTTCTTTTGTTTCAGTTTGCTTTGTATGAGGCTTTGCTTATTTAAGCAGCCAACAATTGTCAATGAATTTATCAAGTAATCATTTGTTATTCAAATCTTGCGGTACTTTCTCACCCGAAGATAAAGTAGTTCACTTTATCGTTTGAATATTTATTGGGACCTATCAGTTGAACGAACATGATATCATTAATCAAAATGTACATGGAAATACTTAATCATTTTCTTTAGCATTAATTAGAGCCACCATATGCTATCTTTTTACCATGCTTAACCTTCTTCAAGAAGAAATGACATTTCTGAGACAATCTATTGGCCTAATGATCTTTTTTATTATCATTTTCTGAGAATTGTTCTCATTTCATTCGAAGTTATACTTGTCAAACGAAACAAATGTGCTTGACCAACTACTGGTTTGTTGTCCCAAAGATGACTATTACTAATATCTTTGTTACATGTTTTGTGGTGAAACAGCACATAGCCGCATCAAAAGGGAATGAAGAGTGTGTATTGGTGCTCCTTACGCGTGGATGCAATATAGGGGTGTTCAAAATAACCGATCAATCGGGAAAATCGAAGAAAAATTAACTGAGATGAAAAACTTATTAAACTAATTTTCAAAACCATAAATTCTAACAAGTCTGGTTCAGTTTCAATTTTAAAACTAAAACCGACAAACCAAACCGAACCAACCAAAAAACCAAAAAGATATAAAAATCTATGAGGGGTATAAATAGTTAAATTCTAAAGTTAACCTAACCCTAACATAACCCCCCTGCCCTTATAAAAATCCACTGCCCTGACCCCTGAGAATTCTCAATCTTCCTTTCAATTAATCTTCTTACAAGTTGTCTCAGAAATGTCATTTCAATTGAGCCCTTTTCAAGTTTCAACTGCTTTGCGTCTGTCTCTGTCTCAAAAGTCTAATATTATATAAATTCTAGCTGAACACAAACCCACCTCTCCATCTCCCTGGCTTCTCTTCTCTCTTTACTTCTACACAAGTCATGGCGATCCTCCTATATTCTTGCAAGTTGCAACAGAAGAAGAGGGCTTCTTCATTAGAGAAAAGACAGCAAGGTAAAATTTATCCCTATGGCTCATTCATTAGATATCATGCTAAGTTCAATTCTGCTTTTTAGATTTTGCTTATTTACGCCTGAATAATTTTTCAACACTCTTATGTTGTTATTCCTTTTGGTCATTAGGGCTGGTTTTGGTTTGCTTGAGTTTGCATTTAACTTGGTTGTACAATTCCTATGATGATTGGCATGTTTTGCTTTGTTTGAGTTTGGATTTTTCGGTTATGTTAATTTGTTTCAATGGAAGATTGGGTGTTTGTTGGATTGTGTAATTGATTTGATGTTTGATTAATACGTAATCTTCTTGTTTTTTTGTTTCAGTTACTATGTTTTGGTGAGGGAGGGAAGGAGGTTATAACATGTTATTAGTATTTAGTATTGATAATGGAGATTGGTAGTAGAGTTGTTGGACATCTTCTAGTGGAGATTATCTTCTCAGAGTTGAAAAAAAACACTACCTATTGCCTAGTGTTAGTGAAAACAGAGGATTTGGTTTGATCATTTGTGATTGATATGGCATTTTTTACGTCTTAGGTTTTTTTATGACTTGTGGATAACAGTTGTGTTTTGTTATGTTGATGGAGGAGCATCTTTATGCTGGTTAGTGTTGTTGAAACTAGTTTTGAGATTGATGTTCTTGGATTGTAAGGGAAATGTTCGTGAATCAACTGTTGTAACACTACTCTCCTGATATTTCATTGGTAGATTTTCATTTCGATAACATTAGTTTCCAAGACAATTAGCAAAATGTATCATAGGCTTTTTTCTTGCTTTTGCATTAACTGGCAGAATAGTGGGCATAAAGCTTAGTGATTAAGGTTGTCGAATGTCATTTTGCTAACAGTTGAGTTGTTAATTGTCACCTTTTCATCAATAAGTTAATTAACATCTACATAGTTGAAAATAATTCTTGATTCATGTTGTTGTTTTTGTAATTTTAGATGGATAATCGGGAAGATCCTATATCAAATGAGTCAAATCCTTCAATGATGTTGGTGCAATCCTGAAATATAATTGTTTTGGGTAATTAATTTACTTTACCTTGTTAATTCCCTTTAAAATTTTACATTGTTAATTCTTTTAATAGTCAAACTGTAATATGTTGCTAATTTGCTAGTGTTTCTTTATAGCATTATCCTTGCTGGAGCTTTTGGCTTTTGCTGTTGCTGGGTTTTTTTCTTCAAACTATGCCAGATGTTAATGTTAACTTTTCTAGTGTGAACACCTCTTTTAATTTGAGGTACCTGAATTTAATCATGCATCTTGAATATTGTATTGATTTGGATTTTCATAGCTTTCATCTGACAAAAGTTTCTCTGCATATTAAAGATAGCAAGATGAGAAGCATTTCAAATTCATTGTTATTTGTTACTGATATATATTTAAGGTTTATAAGGAAAGTTAAATTAAAAAAAATGTCAATCTACTAATTTAATTAAAAAATCTTATAACAAACTAAACCTGACAAGAAAAATTTAAAGCCCAATTTAATATAAGCCCAACAAATTAAACCCAATAAGAAAATCTTACATAGTTTGATTAGAAAAGCCTACAAACTAAACCCAACATGAAATTTTAAAGCCCACTTTAATGTAAGCTCATTTAAAAAAATTCAAAAAAAAACTCATATATGATGGGATTAGGTTTCCCGGTTTTATGCCAAAAAACTTAATTTAACCGAACCAAACCAGTTCGGTTTGAACTGGATTTTGGTCTGATTTGGTTGATATTTCACAAAACTAATATAACTTGGCTCGGTTGGTTTTTTAAGTCTAAACCAAACCGAACCATGAACACCCCTAATGCAATATACACTTAAGGGGAATAAGCACAATTTCATAGCAATTGTTTGTTGTTCCAAAGTTTCTCTATTAATGTAGATAATAATATTACACCATGAATGACAGATATTAATGGTAATATTGCTTGTATCGTTGAAGCATCATTCTATATTTAGGATTCTCTATCACTTTTCTACCATTCAACACACAAATTGTCGATGATTTGATGCTGATGAAGGAACTATTGAAAGAAGGATTAAATGTTGATTCAAAGATCGCCATGGAAAAACAACAGTCCAAGTAGCCATGGCTATTGATAATACACGGTTTTCATGAGGAAACAATTCTAGCTATTTAGGCTTCTCGGTTAAATAGCTAGAATTTTAATGATACAATCATATTATTCGATAGTTTTACCCACATTTAACTAGTGTTTTGCTTATGTTTTATATATAAAATGCCTTGATATTCTTTATTTTATGTTTTAAAGGCACTTTTGGATAAAAGATGCAAAAACGAGTAAATTGAAGGTAATTGGCAAATTTGACCTTCAGTCAATATTTTATGCAGAGCGTGAGCTCTAGAGGTCAAAATCAAGTGATTCTAGTGGCATTAAAAAGCTAAAATTCATACCTTTCTAGACATCTAAGGCAAGAAAATAAAATAAGGAAGAGCATGGAAATCGCAGCCTTCAAAGTCAAATCTCGCAATATGCTAATGTTGACCTTCGGCCATTCCGACTTGAATATCTAGAGCTACAGAAGTCCAATTGATGCAAAATAATTATTTTTGGATTCTTGACTCAAAGACCTATCAAAGCTCCAAATTTCATCTAAAAACAATTTCATATGAGGGAGATATGAGTTTTCAAAGATGACAACTGAATTCTGCCAGCAAACAGGTTTCATGAAAAAACGAGCCCAAATTACATTCTGAAGCATCTAAACTGATATCCAAGTTTTTATTTCTGCAATTTAGCTCCTCTAAGTCAAATCTTGAAGATTTTATGGAAGGCTATTTCTTCTTTTTTTAGGAAAATAGTTTTTGAAGTACTTAAATGTAAACAGTCTATTTAAGGGAGGATGATTTTGTATAATAGAGATTACGGTTTCCTAGGATATAAAAAGAATGAGAGAAGAGAAGGGGGCAGCCAACCAAGAGGAGAAAAATGCCCCTCTCCTCTAAGAAACCTGAAATCATGCATTCCTCCTTCTTTTTGATTAGTTGTTCAACATACATGCAGGCTAAACTCTTTTTCTTGGTTGCAAGGACATCGAAACATTCGGATTTCAAGAACTGTGAGATTTATTTTACCTTTTCTTTTCAGTTTATATGATGAATATGTTTGTTCTCATATGCTTATTTTTCCTATTGTTTATTTTAATTGCTATAGTGGACTTTAAGTTATTATTGTAGACAACCTATTGCTAAGTTTGATATCAAAACCGGAGTTGTGGTCTATGAACTTGTGAAGCAATTGAGTTTAATAATTGTGGCTGATCTATGTTATTAATCTTAGGGAAAACATTCAATCAAATCAAACATAGATTGTGGACAGTTATGTTTTCTTGATTAATCAACTTATCTAGTTCTTAAGGCTGCCATTGAATTAAATTACTAGTGCAGACACTGTGACTGTTTGATGGTTAGGGTTAGTTATACGGCGGATCCGTTAACTAACCAATGTTAAGAAGAGATAAATATTCATAATATAAATTGATGTTTCGTTTCCATAATCAGTTCTGATTTCCTTAGGTGAATGTTTACTTGCAACCAAGGTTTGTTCTCTTGATAATTTTCTGATTTTATTAAATTTTGTTTGATAGTTTTCTATTTTCTTTTGCTTTAGCCTAGATAACGTCCAAACCCCCCTTAAATTACATATCATCTAGCACAAAAATCTGACTTGAACCTTCCTTGTGGGATCGACCCCTCACTTGCTGTATACTATCTTGTGTGTTGTGTTTTAAGCTAGGGTAATTAATTTGTGCGACCGCGACATCGCAACAAATTTTGGCATCATTACCGGGGATTGCAAGAAAGTTGCAATTGCAAGAGTTAGAAGAGATTCAAAATGATGCTTATGAGAATGCAAGGATTTACAAAGAAAAGACTAAGAGTCTCCATAACCGAATGATTACAAGAAAAGAGTTTAATGTTGGAGACAAAGTCCTTCTTTATCATTCACGTTTGAAGCTGTTTCCTGGAAAGTTGCGTTCTCGTTGGATTGGACCCTTTGTTGTTTCTAATATTTTTCCTTATGGTGTAGTTGAAATTACAAGTTTAGAAACCAACAAAAGTACTCAAGGTCAATGGGCATCGCTTGAAACCTTTCTATGAAGGTTGGACAGTAGAACTCACTGCTTCTGCAGAGTTAGCTGAACCAATCTATGAAGAATGAGCATGCAACATGTCAAGCCAGTGACTTAAAACAAAAGCGCTTACTGGGAGGCAACCCAGCACAAGAAAAAAAAATAGATTTGCTTTCTTTTTCCCTTATCTTTTATTTTTTGCATTTTACTTTATTTTTGTCATTCTTCTATATTCCTTTTCTTTTATTTCAACATTGAGGACAATGTTGTGTTTTAAGTGTTGGGGTATTGGGAGAATGTCGGTGATCTGATGCTAATGAAGGAATTATTGAAAGAAGGATTAAATGTTGATTCAAAAGATCACCATGGAAAAACAACAGTCCAAGTAGCCATGGCTGTTGATAATACACGATTTTCATGGGGAAAAAATTCTAGCTCTTCGGGCTTCTCGCCCAAATAGCTAGAATTTTAGCTAGAAACTCCATCCTAGTTCACCTTATCTGTACAATCCTACTCGGCATGCTTTTTTTATGTTTTTTGTTTTTTGGGATTCCACACAAACTTTTCATATAATTTTTCTACATACATGCTACCTTTTCTATGCATAGCAGTTATCATTTTCTACATCAATAACATGAATGGCACAACAATCATGGAATGACACATCCTACAACGAGCAACCATAGCTAACCAATAGTTTTTTCCTATACAAAAAACATTAATAACACTAACAAAGCACCCTCATTTTTCCTCTAATTGATGACTTGAGTGTCAATTGTTTCATCAACGGTACAATCTCTTCTCTATGAAGAAATAATAAGGTTTGGGTGTATAAATACATCTAGTCATCATGCAAGCAGGCTAGAGAGTAAGAGAGAGTGATTCCTAACAAGACAAGTCCCAAACATGTCATTCTAGACTATAAAAGCTAGTCAAAGAAAGCTAAAGGCCATAAAGCCAGTCAACCATCATAAAAGTCAATCAAAGCTACACCATTGAAAGCCATGCCAAACCAGGTAGAAGTTTTTAGGCTAACACACGTCAAACACACATTCCCTGATGTCTTTCACTTTATTTTTATTTTATCTTCTGGTAGATTTTTTTCTCTCTACATACATCTATTGCCTAAAGCATCAGAATATTCCCTATTCCTTATAGGATTTATTTTTTTCTAGAAAATCGCATAGCCACCGGTCTAGCCTATCAACTAGTGGCCAGCCCAGTCATATCATCCATCAACCTATTTATGCAAAGCCTAATTCATGTATGAAACATTTTCATGATTTCATTAGTAGCGTTGTGACACGATCAAAATATTGATGTCTTATCCCAAGTGCAGGAGTGTCAAAGTAATAAATAACCCGACAAGACCAGGGTCGAACCACAGGGAGGTGAACTATATAAAATTATAAACAACAAATGAAAAGGAGTTGAAGAGAAATTTTAAGATGTGATATTGATGTGAGTACTAATCAAAGATAAAAGCAATTGTCAAGGTTAAAGGGTCCACTAATAGTATTAGAAATAAGAATAGTATAAACTGTTCTATTAATCAACTGGAAACCACACACACATGAGGTTCCAATCGGATGATTTATCCTTAATAGTTCATTATAAATTTTTAACATTATCATATTTTATTAACACCATACTTTTAAGTATTGTCAGAAATTCATGATGTTAACTTATGTTAACAACAAATCAAGTTCCTTTCATAGCACAGGTGTCGGTTATACCATACAGTAGGCTATGAAAGTGTCAAGTATTTGTTGTATCAAGGGTTGTACAACACAAACCTAGATTAATTATTTAACAAGCAAGGTATTAAGAATTAGTAAGATAAAAAGATAAAACATGTTAATAACAAACTTTCTTAGATATAAACATTAAAGTCCATGTGGAGTTTATATTATACCTATTTTAACACCATTAGTGAAACCTTTTCACCTTGACATAATAAACTTAGCTAAGCATTGTGAATAAGAGAAAAATAAATAAACTAGATAAGAACAAAGTTATGATGAAAGTTAACTACGTATAGTAAAGTAAATGAAAAGCATAAACAAGAGATTAATATAACATAAAATAAAACTTGAACAAAATACAAAGAAAGAGAGTGATCTTGATCTGAACACCAAGATATCTAAATGTATGGTAAATGCCTCCTTTTATAGGCTAAAATTCAGAACTATTGATTTGATGACTAATTATTGAGTGGGTGGCCACCTCTTGACTTGGTGATAACCATTAGCTTCTTGTCTGAACAAAACGTCATTGCTAACGTCAGAATTTGAATAGATAGTCTCATGAAAGTTTTGGGCATTGATCTCAGCTTTCCAACAAAATAAGAATGAACTCATTTGGACTTCTATAACTCGAGATATGGGCTTAACATTTAACAATGTATGGGCTTCAGGACAGATTCTGACTTTTATTTTGTTGCTATAATTTGAACTTGAAAACGGTCATTTTGAATCTTAGACTCTTCATGAAAGTTTTAGGCCTATGTCTTAGCTTTCCATCCATATAAACTAGACCTAAATCCATGTTCTACAACTCCAATTATGATCCAATAACCAAATGATGTTCTAGTTTGAAATGAACCAGCATCTCTTCTTTAAGCTTAGCCCTCTCTTTGTCTTTTCACTTTAAATAATTAAACTCATCAATCAATCCTTTAAATTGTGAGATATGTCTGCATTCAAAATGAACATTTACCATAAATTAAAGATATCTTATGTTATCACACTTGTTATTATAAAACACGCTCAAGTTAGGGAATTTAATGATACTTTAAGTGCAATATGATGATATAAAACCTTAATGAAAATGAACTTTTAAGTATTAATCATACCCCCCCAACCAGCTTATTACTAGTCCCTAGTAATGAAAGCGTTAAAACAATTTGCGACATTCAAAAGCAAGGCATTCATCATTCAACTTCCCTTAATTTATCCAAATAAATAAACTCTCGTTAAATTTATATATTTGCTTCATACTTCTTAAACAAGATATTAATAAACCTTCATTTTGTGCTCTATTTATCAACACATAGTTATGGGGCTTTGCTTGGATGAAAACACAATTTTGTTCTAATATTTTTCTAAGGTTAACTTTCTTGGGTTGGGATTATTATCCCTTTTTTTTAATATATATACATATAACTTAAAACACAATGCATCTTTAACCCATGTAACGAGCTTTAGGCTAATGACTCCCAAACTAGTTGGTCTTAGGGAATTAGGTGTTGAGACACCCCTACGAGCTTAGTAACTCGGGTTGCAGATACTGATACGTAAATAGTGCAATGTTTGATTCCCTTAAGCTTTTCTCCTTAACCCATGTAACAAGCACTAGGCCAATAACTCTCAAGTCGGTTGACTTTAGGGTATTAGGTGTTAAAACACCCCTTCGGGCTTAATTGATTAGGTTAGGGAGGTTACGAAACCAAACTTATCTATATTTTTATTATCATCAATATTATCAATTTGTGTTTTTTTTTTTTTTTTTGCAAATTATATACTATCATTTTCCCTTAGTTGTTACCTTTAACAAAAGAACATAAATAATGTAATAATCCAATGTGCAACCCACAATCATATGTTAAAGTGTGTGTGTGAGAATGAAGGTTTAAGAATACTTGTTAAATGAGTATATGAGCAGAATCAAGTGATAACAATGCGAGAGTTTGTAAACCTGAATATTTCAAGAAGTGTTATGATTGACCTTGATAAGAATGTTTACTAAGAAGCGTCTCAAGAGTCAATAGAATTCCTCCTTACTCTACCATCCTAATAACAATTATGTCAAATGGTTTTAATAATAGCAAAAACAGTTAGTTAGTTTTTTTTTTAATGTCAACTAGTATCCCCTCCCCCCAACCAGAATGAGAGATTGTCCTTAATGTCCTAAAGTAGAAGGATAGAGCATAGAAGACATCACTTGAAACAACGAATACTGACAAACCTGAAACACACTTAAACAAATATAAGAAATAACAAAACAACATAATATGCTATTAATAAAACCAAAAGACACAAGGTTTCACAAATGAAGGCTTAAATCCAATCTAAGATTTTTACGGTTGTTTATGGTTGACCAGTTTATACGACTCATGGAGGGATCAATTACAGGGATGAAAGACTGTAGTTGATCAATCAATTGTTCAGTAGTAGCAACGGAGATTATGATTTGTCATGCCGGAGATGTTAGAAATTTCTATTCCACAGCATGATCAAGAAAAGACAACAAATTATTATAAAAATCGTTAACATTTAACAAACCTATAGGTTTATGGTAAATGTGAAGTTGGGCCTAAAAAAATATGAAAGATCTCTTCCAATGTGCCCAGACCACCTGGTACAGCAATGAAGGTGTCAGCATGGTTAAACATTGTATTCATTCGATCAGACATTGTGGAGACCTGTAGTTTCTCTCCAATTGTTTTTCCAATGATGTCCCTTTTTGCTAAAGCTTTGGGGACGACCCCCAAAACTTGACTGCCTCCTAAAAATGCAGTTATTAACACACCCCCCCATTAACCCAAGGCTACCTCCCCCATACACTAAATGAATATTTCTCTCAGCTAGTACCTGACCAAGATGATTTGCTTATTCTAAAAACTTTTTTTCTTTCCCAGGACTGGATCCACCAAAAACACAAATATCTATTATTTGATAACTTGAGGAACCTGTCATTTCTACACACTTCTATATCTATTGAATGTATGGGTTGAGTAGAAATGAAAGGAAGAGAAGATTTTATAGATGAGAAATTAAAAATGCAATCATACCACCTATATATAGGCCAGCTGGAGTCTCTCTCTCTCTCTCTCTCTCTCTCTCTCTCTTTCTCTCTCTCTCTCTCTCTTTATTTTTGGTCAAAACATGTGTATATATAGGTAGTTGTGATTGTGGCTCACATCTTCCCTTGGTTTTACGTCCAAGAACGGCTTAAACGCCCTTTATGGGTCGGGGATAAGCTTTCAATCTAGTTTTCTTAAAAACTAACAAACAGGGTTTTTTTTAGTCAGATTCTTATGACTAAGTCGATCATGTTCTTTATGAAAATGGGGTCAAAAATCATGAATTGCACAATGCACATCTCCACTAGGATATGTCTCAAGAGTTACTAGAAGATCATCTAAAGACTCCTTACTCAGGTCATCCTTAATGAATTGTATTTTATCTTCACGGTTTATAGATATCATTCCTAAATAACGACATTGTGCATTACAAGTCCATATGGCACATCGGTGACAAACTTTTAGTCGTTTTGCACGACGTTTCTTCGCAAAAGTGCTTTTACATGTTCCAGGCATGTATGAAATGAAAGAATTGGATGACTCACCTGATAATCAGACTTTTGCTTCAATTAGTCAACGAATATCTTCAAAAATTCCATGGTTCATTAACAACCTCAATCTTTCACACCTAGCTCAATAAATTTTTCTAATCGTATTTTGAGGCAAATCGAGAAAATACTTTTTTAATTTTTCAAGAGTAGTGTCCATTTTTTAAATGAGAAGTGGAAAAGAGATGCAAAGAAAAGATAAGGAACAAGGAATTGAACAAATATATTCACAAATATCAGTTATTATGAGAAACTGAAAGAACCGACTTAAGAGTCACGGAGTACCGTTTCTGCCATTTAACTGAGGTTGGAGAAAAACTAGCAAAACAAGAGTCTCACCAAAAAGAAACACAAAAACAATGTGAGAAAAATAAAATAATCAACCTTTATATACAGGATCATTCAAACCAATAGATTCATTTTCACAAGGAAAATTATCAAAGTAAGCTTTCAAACGATGTCCATTTACCTTAAAAATATTGTCATTCTTTGGATTCTTAATATCAAAGGCCCCATAAGGATACACATGTTTCACAATAAATGGACCGCTCCATCTTGATCTTAACTTTCCAGGAAATAAAGGATTCGAGAATTATAAAGCAAAACTTTTTTACCAATATCAACTTTTTGACAATTTTCACAAGTTTTGCAGAACGCATGCGTGTCCCCCACATGCCTTAGAATGATAAAATTTAATGACACTACTTAACTCATTGTCGGGAATGCATCTTCAAAATATTTGATCAGGACAATATTTGAATAAGTAAGGGTCGTCCCAATAAAAGTTCTTCACTTCGTTCAAAAACTTTCTTTTGTCTTGGGTACTCGAATGAGCTGGCAAATCTCCTGTTGCAAGAAAATTAACAATGTTAGCAAACCAAGGCATTGTAGAAATAGAAAGTAAAGATTCATCAGGAAAGTAATCATTGATTTGTGTGATGTCAAATGTGGAATCTACTGTCAATCTTGACAAATGATCTGCGACAACATTTTCGGTGCCTTTCTTGTCCTTGATTGTGATATCAAATTCTTGAAGTAACAAAATACACTGCACCAATCTAGCCTTAGAATCCTTCTTAGAAAGAAGATATTTCAATGTTGCATGATCACTAACAACAACAGGTGAGCCAACAAGATAAGACCTGAATTTTTCACATGCAAATAGTACTACAATTAATTCTTTTTCAGTAGTAGTGTAATTCATTTGAGCACTATTTAAAGTTTTACTTGCATAGTAAATCACATAAGGTTTCTTATCTTTTATTTGTCCCAAGAAAACACCCACGGCATAATCACTAGCATCACGCATTATTTCAAAAGATAATGACCAATTAGGACGTTGAATGACAGGAGCAGAAGTAAGCAAGTTTTTAAGTTTAACAAAGGCTTCTTCACAATGTTCAGTCCATTCAAAAATATTATCCTTTGTTAGAAGGTTACTCAATGGCTTAGATATTACACTAAAATCTTTTATGAACCTTTGATAAAATCTAGCATGTCCTAAAAATGATCTAACATCTTTAACAGATTTGATGTTGGTAAGTTGGCAATTAACTCAATCTTAGATTTGTCAACCTCAATTCCTGTTGATGAAACAATGTGACCAAGTACAATGCCGTTTGTTACCATAAAATGATATTTTTCCCAGTTCAGCACAAGATTCTTCTCTTCACATCTGTTCAAAACTTTTTCCAAGTTAGTTAAACAATCATTAAATGAATCACCAAAAATGGAAAAATCATCCAAAAAAATCTCAAGAAAACGTTCAACCATATCACTGAATATGCTAAGCATGCATCTTTGAAATTTGGCTGGTGCATTACATAATCCAAAAGGCATCCTTCGATATGAAAACATACCAAATGGACATGTGAAAGTAGTCTTCTCTAGATCTTTCAATGCAATTTCAATTTGGTTGTAACCTGAATAGCCATCTAGGAAACAATAAAACTCATGACCCGCAACTCTTTCTAGGATTTGATCCATGAAAGGTTGATGTCTTGTGAAAGTAGTCTTCTCTTGATCAAAAGATTGATGTCTTATCCCAATTGCAGGAGTGTCAAAGTAATAAATAACCCGGCAAGACCAGGGTCGAATCACAGGAAGATGAACTATATAAAATTATAAACAACAAATGAAAAGGAGTTGAAGAGAACTTTTGAGATGTGATATTGATATGACTATTAATCAAAAATAAAAGCAATTGTCAAGGTTAGAGAATCCACTAATAGTATTAGAAATAAGTATAGTATAAACTCTTTTATTAATCAACTGGAAACCACACACAAAGGAGGTTCTAATCAGATGATTTATCCTTAATAGTTCATTATAAATTTTTAATATTATCATATTAATTATCTTATTTTAGTAACACCATACTTTTAAATATTGTCAGGAGTTCATGATGTTAACTTATGTTAACAACAAATCAAGTTCCTTTCAGAGCACAGGTGTCGGTTATACCATACAATAGGCTATAAAAGTGTCAAGTATTTGTTGTACCAAGGGTTGTACAACACAAATCTAAATTAGTCATTTCACAAGCAAGGTATTAAGAATTAGCAAAATAAAAAGATAAGACATGTTAATAACAAATTTTCTTGGATATAAACATTGAAGTCCATGTCGAGTTTATATTATACCTATTCTAACACCATTAGTGAAACCTTTTCACCTTGGCATAATAAACTTAGCTAAACATTGTGAATAAGAAAAAAATAAATAAACTAGATAAGAACAAAGTTATGATGAAAGTTAACTAAGTATAGTAAAGGAAATGAAAAGCATAAACAAGAGATTAATATAACATAAAATAAAACTTGAACAAAATACAAAGAAAGAGAGTGATCTTGATCTGAACACCAAGATGTCTAAATGTATGGCAAATGTCTCCTTTTATTGGCTAAAATTCAGAACTATTGATTTGATGACTAATTATTGAATGGGTGGCCACCTTTTGACTTGGTGACAACCATTATCTTCTTGTTCGAACAGATAGTCTTCATGAAAGTTCTGAGCATTTGTCTCAGCTTTCCAACAAAACAAGAATGAGCTCATTTGGACTTCTAAAACTCGAGATATGGGCTGAACACTGAATAGTGTCTAGGCTTCATGACAGATTCCGACTTCTCTTTTATTGCTACAATTTGACTTGAAAACGGTCATTTTGAAACTTGGACTCTTCATGAAAGTTTTAGGCCTATGTCTTAGCTTTCCATCCATATAAACCAGACCTAAATCCATGTTCTACAGCTCTAATTATGATCCAATAACCGAATGATGTTCTAGTTTGAATTGAACCAGCATCTTTTCTTTAAGCTTAGCCATCTCTTTGTCTTTTCACTTTCAATAATTAAACACTTCAATCAATCCTTTAAATTGTGAGATATGCCTGCATTCAAAATAAATATTTACCATAAATTAAAGATATCTTATGTTATCAGACTTGTTATTATAAATCATGCTCAAGTTAGGGAATTTAATGATACTTTAAGTGCAATATGATGATATAACACTTTAATGAAAATGCACTTTTAAGTATTAATCATGTTGTCTGTGGGAACAAGAACAAAAAGTTAGTTCTTTCTCTTCTCTCCTCATCAAAAATATTTTTCATGGCTGATGAAACTCTAGGACAATATAGAGTAATTGATCTCCATATCTAAAGGACTTCATCTACCTTAGATCTCCAACAACTACTTAACAATGTTGTTATAGCCATACAAAAACAGCTATGTACTCTTCCATTCCATTAATAGAAAATTCAACATAGAGCTTCATTGTGGATATCATAACCCAATTTCGGATCCTCAAATTTATTTTTTTAAATACATACCTTTTATTATTTTATTTTTATCCAAAAAAATTAAATATTTTCAAGACATAAAAAGACAAGCCTTAAACAGTAGAAGATCCAAAAGCTAAAAGAATGACTAGATTGGGACATTTTGACAAGATAGGCTAAAGAAAGACTTAATTTGAGACAGTTTATGGTTGAAATCCTATTTGATCAAAATTAAAAGAATTAATTAGGTTTAGAGACTTAATTAAACTTTTAATGGGTTAAATTGACATAATTAAAGGGTTAATTGAAGCAAAGTTAAGTTTAAAAGTCAATTTAGCCAAATTTGGAAGAATTAATTGATTTTAAAGACTTAATTAAACTTCTAATAACTTTTAAGGATTTAATCAAGGGACTCAATTGATGGAAAATTAAGTTTTGAAGCCTAATTCGGGTCAATTCACAAAGATTGGAAGAATAGGTATTTGATTGAAACTTTGAGGAACCAAATTGGTGCAATCAGGGTTTTAATTGAAAGAAATTAAAGGTTTAAAAGTTGTTGGAGGGTCAAAATCAAAGATTTTCATTACCAAAGACCAACTTGCAGAAAACACATAACTTCAGGGACCAGAATGATCAAAGCAGGGGCTAAATTGAATAAAATTAAAAGTTTGATGGTCAATTAGGAGTCCAATTAAATGATTCAAAAATCAAGGACCAGTTTGTAAAAGGCGTTTAACTTTGAGGCTGATAATTGAGTTTGGCGGGGGGCGAAACTACATGAAATTAGAATTCAGGAGATAATTACGGGTGAAATTAAAAGATAATTACAATATCGTTCAGGATACTATGCATCTTTTTCTTCAGTTTTGGCTGATCGAGTAGACACTTTCAGGTGAATGAACGTGGCTTCTTCGACCACCCAGGACCTCCAATAACCATCATGCGATAGAGGAGGTTCTCCTCTATATGGTGGTGTCACCCTTGTTCAATGTTTGTACCCCATTTACCACGTGGAAGCCCTCAACTTTTTTTCCTAAGTCAGCCTTAACTTGTTCAAAAAAATTGACAGTTTTTCATCCAACTTTAAATCAATAATAAAAGAGCTACAGGTCTCCAAATGGAGTGTGGTTTGATTCTAGTTGAATAAAAATATCCCCTCTACGATGTTCATGGCTTATTCTATTTCAATAACCTCTCATCTGCCACAATTAAATCGAAGAAGTACCACCTCCAGTTAGGTATTTTTGGAACAGTTTTAACTCTCTTTTTTTCCAAACTCTTTCTAAAAGCTCCTAAAGGTTGTTAGGGACCTAGAGATGGGGAAAACTAAAAGGAAAAAGGCAAAAAAAAAAAAACAATCTCTAACATAATAGATAGGAGAATCCTCTACATGCTAGTTTTAGAATACCATCAAGGATGGAAGATGGTTTTATAACCTCCTGCCTATGAAAGGCTACAAGAAGGAAGAGAAAGGACAAGAGGAAAAAGTGGAGACCTAAAAAAACACAAAATAAAAAAGGAAAATTAGATAACAATCTCTAGACTTTTAGAATAGAAAGAAAAAAAAAAGGAGGTGCCAAAGTAGGAAGAAAGACATTCTTGATCATTTGGAGCTCAAGCAAAAGCTAGAAATCCAATGGAAATCATCAAGCTTATATGTTAATGTTTGAATCAAGATGCATTATTTTCCTTTTTTGATTACTAAACATACAAATGCTCATTTTCAGATAATGCATAGTTGGTTGTGTTATGATATTTATCTTAATAGTGAAAGTTCTATTTTAGATATTGTTTTGTTAAGATTTTATTTTATTTTTTTTATTTCTAGTATGTTTATTTAGTCATTTTAATGTCTTTTTAGGTCTGTATTTTCTAGCTGTTTAAGTCTATTTTTTGGATTATAGCCATCACAAGTTTATGTATTTGTAATCTGGAATGTGTGTTGTATTAATGTTTTTAACATAATAGATTTCCAGATGCATTTGTTAGGGGGTTTGAGTATGACATTGTTGCATTTGAAACATGGGTTTTATGGATGTTTTTATGTTTGTAGAAGTTTGTGTAAGTATGTCTAAGTCAGGGTTGTTAAATTTAGGTCTGTTTTCTGGGTTTTATAGAATTTTATAGGTTTGTGCTTTGGTTTTTTACAGTTCCTAGGTTTTTTTTGCAATTTCTGGGTTTAACATTCAAACATTAATCTGTTGAACTTTGCCCTGAGTACTAGTTTTAGGTTCTGTTTTATTGTATTTTTAGTTTCCAAAGTTTAGTGGCTCATCATGCATCTACAATCTAGGTTTTGATTAATCAAAAACATGTGTTTTACTATTTTAATCTTACATTTTTGGTATCGATGGACCGAAATTTTTAAAGACAAGATCGCTCTCTTTACTTTGTAATTGTTGAGTTTGATCACTTGATTTTTGATCCTTACATGATTTGTAAGCTTTCTGTGCCTTTTATTTCACAAGATCTTGCTTGATTTGGAAGTCATGATTCTAGGTTTCTTTGACTTTTCTTCATAAAAACCTCCGTTCGATCTTTGTTGTTTTTGTTCTTCATTTGGGGTTATGTTTGTGAGCTAGGGCTTATACCAAGAAGCCCAACCCACATAGTTGGGTTAAGCCCTTTTCTAACCATAAAGGCGTGTTTGGCATGCCCATCTTTTGCTAAAGAAAAAAAAAATTTTTTTTTTCTTAAGGTGTGTTTGCCAAACATAACTTAAAGCATTTTTTAAACCTTTCAGTTTTTGGATAAAGATGTGTTTGGCAAACACCCCCTTCCTTTTTTCCAACAGTTTTTTTTTTATTTCTTCCTTTCTTTTGTTTTTGCCCAACAAACCCTCAAATGATTTCGAAAAAATCTAAAAACATTCAAGGACCTTCAGACTTATTTTTAGGTCCTTCGCTTTTTTTAGCCTTTTTATTTAATTTTAGGACAATAAACTTATATTGTAAGGTAATGACTCAATATTAAATTACCTGCTTTTTATCAAAAAATTCCAAAAAAATCAAAATTTCTTAAAAAATACAAACAAATGTTGTTTTATTTGTGTGCATATGGCTAAGTATCATAAGGATAAAATCATATTTGCATAAAAATAAAATAAATAAATAGTACGAGGAATGATTTTGCATTGTTAAGATAAAAAAAAAATTATTGTTGCTTTTTTTGGATTTAATAACTAGTTTACTAAAGTCATAAGAATTTGGCCAACATTTCAAAAAATATATAAATATAAAAATTATTTTTGTTTCATTTGACATTTGGGATAACGAACTTATACGTAAGACGTATTCCTGATGTTAATATAGTTTTCTTCCCTTTTTACACATAGATTTTAGAATGGCTAAGTTTAAATTTGATAAGATAAGGACCTCTTTACTAAGAAAAACTTTTCTTAAACTTTAGATAGATCAACGGTTAGAAAACACAACAACCTTAGTTTTTACAAATAAATAACAATGCAGCTTATCATAGGTAGGATGTTTTAAGGGTGATACACTCTTCTTATTTACAACTTGTCCTCTTATCCAGACTCTTACAAACCAATAAGTTTTCTAGTGATCATAATATTAGGTGGCGACTCCTATTTATTTGCTTTTATTGATAAAAAACAAGAATTTCTTATTCTTTCCACACACACCTTTTCCCGCTAATCCCACTTTGAGAGTACCATCATCGCAACGTCACTCGCATGCGAGAGTGGATGTAAATATAAATACCTAACCATGCAAAATCTATGTGAGGTTGATATTTTTTTTCTCGTTATAATATTTTTTTTTATTTTTTATGTGTTCTATGTTTTAAAAAATAGTATGGGCTGATTTCTTTTATTAAGAAAAAAATGAGAGACTGCTTATTTTCTTAAAAACAAAAAAAAGGCAAGAGTGGGATCGCACTAGCAAAGAAAGACAGCATAGCGTGCCCCTTCTACCTCGAAGATGTGCCACGACAAGAGCATTTAGGCTTTGGGGCATGGTCCATTCACGAGGTGACCTATCATGAAGACTGTCTGGAATCGATAGTTACATATATACGCATTCAGATATTCTATTCCTAGACAAGTATTCATGGATTGCCAACTTTAATGCTTAATATAGAATGTTGGGTCCTTATAAAGTGAAAGAATCTACCCTGTAATTAAGCATAAATTTGTAATCTCATGATCATTCATGCCTGATCCACTTGATTAAAATAGTAAGTACGCAACTACAGTTGAGGATGGTGATCATATATATATATATATATATATATATATATATATATAGAAGATGAACACATGTGGGGTCGAAATAGATCAAAAGCTAAAGAAGACAGCACCCAAATCGGAAAAAGAATCTCAGTCGAAGCAGTCAAACTTTTACAGCCCAGGAAACATAATCTAGCATATCGTAGGATAAAGAGCTAGCTCCAAGATTGTTTTGATTTATTTTCTTTCGTAAATACCATAGTTTTCACACACAGGAGTAGGAACTGGCTTGGAAAAAATATCGCTCCAAATTCACGAGTCATAAAGTTAATTATGTTTATTAAAATATCTTCATGTTATTTTTTTTTATTTTTTAGGTTAACCTGATTTTTCCAAGTTTAAATTAGATTTGAACAAGTTAAACAAATCATTAAAATCATCCCCCATTAATTAATCTAATTTAATAAAAAAAGCTTATATTTATTATTATTGGGTTTAACGATAATGATAAATTACAATATAGCTAAATCATGAGAGAAAAGTATTGTAACTTTCCTCACAAAATACTGTGGATTGCTATAGTATTTCTTCACGTAGTTTTTTTCCTTTTTTATGATTTTTTTTAAATTATATTTGCCAATTTTATTTTTTTAATATAGAATTGGTTGAGAATTTAGCTTTGTAATTTAAAAAAAAAAACATTGTGGATTGCTATAGTGTTTCCCCACATGGTTTTTTTTGTTTTTTATTTTTTTTGTTATGATTTTTTTAAATTATCTTTGTCGATTTTATTTTTTTAATATTGGGCTAGTTGAAAATTACAATTACAATAAAGCTAAAATATATGGGAAAAGCTATGTATCTTTCCTCACAAAACACTGTGGATTGCTATAGTGTTTCCCCACATATTGTTTTGTTATGATTTTTTCAAAATTATCTTTGTCGATTTTACTTTTTTAATATTGAGCTGGTTGAGAATATAGCTTTGTAATTTTTTTTCTTTAAAACATTGTGGATTGCTACAATGTTTCCCCATATGATTTTTTTTGTTATGATTTTTTTAAAAATTATCTTTGTCGATTTTATTTTTTTAATATTGAACTGGTTGAGAATTTATTTTGTAATTTTTTTTTTAACAAGTAAAGCTAAATCATGTGGGAAAAACATTATAGCTTTCCTCACAAAACATTGTAGGTTGCTACAGTGTTTTCCCACATGATTTTTTTTTGTTATAATTTTTTTAAAAATTATCTTTATCGATTTTGTTGGGGAAAGCACTGTAACTTTTCTCATAAAACACTATGAATTGCTATAGTATTTTCCTCGAGGTCATAAGTTTAATTATTTTTATTAAAATATCTTCATTTTATTTATTAGGATAACCTGATCGGTTTTCGAGTTTGGATTAGATTTCAACAAGTTAATTAAATCACTAAAAACATCACCCGTTAATTAATCTAATTTAACAAGAAAGCTTATATTTATCATTATTGGGTTTAACAATAATGATAAATATAAGCTAATTAAGGGTTGTTTCATATATTTTACCACACTTGTAGCTAGAAATATTCTCTCCATCTCTCTCTTCCTTTTCTGCCCATCAGATAACGATGACAACAGATTCCTAATCATTCCCCTCAATTCTATAGGAAACACCCATAATTGCACCCAAGAATAACCCTGTTATACAAAGAAAAGAAACTCATAAGAAGCTATTGAACTTCACTACTTTTCCTTCGATCTTGCAATATATCGTATTTGATTTTTTTTTTTTTTTTCTCTTCCTATAATGGATCCTTCATGCAACCTTTCTGTCAATGGCTTCTACAACTTGCTTACAAGAGAACTTGATGAACTTGATCAGAGTTTCCTATCTCATAACTTCATCTCGATTCAATTCCTTTCGAAAGTTCTATCCTCTCTCCAATCATTTTATTCCCAGTTAACCACTCTGGTTCAAAAGCTTCACCTCCCCGTAGGAGAAAAGTGGCTTGACGAGTACATGGATGAAAGCTCCAGGCTCTGGGAAGCGTGCCATGTGCTCAAATCAGGTGTTTTAGGAATGGAAAATTATCACTCTTCCGGCACCAATATAACATCCTCTATCGATGGTTTTCATCCCCATTTGAATGCACAGGTTTCACGTCAGGTTAGTATTTATATCTAATAAAGGACACAAGATGTTTCAAGCTATCTTAATTAATCACGTATTTATGCATGGTTGTGATAATATTGGTGTAGGTTATTCGTGCAATCATGGGTTGTCAAAGGGAAATAAGAGGGTTGGAAGAGGATAATAAGAGCTTGATAGAAACAAGAGTTGAAGCATTATCACTGCAGTTTGAAGGAAACAAAAGAAACATGGTAATGACTGATCAATCGAGCTGGTTCAACTCGTTCAATGGGTTTCGAGGTGTTCTGTACGCAATGAGGATTGTCAACTCACTGCTCCTAATGATCCTGTTTGCTGGGCTAGTATACTGTTGGCCTTCTTCTTGGCAAGATGCAGCTGATCAGTGTGAGGAGGCTGGTTCAGCCTTTATGGCTTCAATGGCAAGGTTGCAGCGAAGAGTAGCAATTGAGATGGAACAAATTGGTGGGCAATCATCAGCTTCAGAAGGGATCATGCTTTATGAGTTTAAGCAAGCCAAGATTGCAATGGAAGAGCTCAAAGTAGAGTTGGAGAGTACTGTTGTGGATGATCAGTATGAATTAGAAATTGACATTCAGGACAAAGTTGACAGATTGAGGAGTTGCTTTGGATTGTTGGCATGTGGGGTTGAGTCCATCATTGGACAACTCGATGATTTCTTTGATGAAATAGTTGAAGGGAGAAAGAAGCTTTTGGGCATGTGCACTCATCAGCCTAGGTAGAGAAAAAGTACTTAAAGTGCAGCAGCTTTAAGCTATATTTGTTTAGTGTTTCAAGTAAAAATATATATATATAAAAGGAAAAAACACATATTTAGATAATAGCATAAAACTAAATTTATTTTTAGAATAGTTTTTGAATAAATTATTATTATATTATTTTCTTTTTTATATTAAAATAGTAACCGGTCGCTACTTTAAGTAAAATACAAGGATTAAAAAGGTGATATTTAAGAAATATGTGAATCCTTTTCTTTTCTTTTTTCTACACATTTCTTTGTTTTCTTTTCCCTCTTCAACAAGTCATTACTTTAATTATTAACTTGCGGCTAGAATAGCTGGGAAGCACTAGGGAGTGGAGGCTTTCTAGTTTCTAAAAAGGAAAAGCTGTATAAGGAAAATCTTGAAGAAAGAAAAAGGAATGTGATTCTTCCTTTGAAAAAAAAGCAACATTTCCAATATCCAAAGATAAGAAACAGGAAGCATATTTGCTTAGTCAGTGGCTTCAATGGAGAGCAAAATCATCTATCATCTTAAGAATAGATTCTCTTTCTGTAGAAAAGAAAGATTGTACGGAC
>Ga0325410_1001670_pt1 | contig 24601 bp, 11 predicted proteins | sample PopdelMetagenome_16_FD_206182 | JGI IMG/M metagenome (GOLD analysis project Ga0325410, IMG submission 206182) | Populus deltoides microbial communities from Bellville, Georgia, United States - Xylem-PdIQD-R3 | ecosystem: Host-associated > Plants > Phyllosphere > Stem > Wood/Secondary xylem...
AAATTATATTTTTTTTCAATTTCATTCTCATTCAACTTTTTAATTTGTAAGATTTGTTCCTCATTATTTTAATAAACTTGAGAAAAATAAAACATTAATAAGTTATTTTCCAGCTTATTTTTCATAACATAATCAAACACTGGAAAGCGTTTTCCAACTTATTTTTCATAACACTACCAAACATCAGAAAATACTTTCCCGGAATTCACTTTCCAAAAGAAAACTACTTTCCAACAAACAAACGGGGCCCTACTCGCAACAAGATTCTCTGCTTTCACACTACATAATAAAGTTTACAGACTTAGGTTTAATGGATATTAGATTTATTTGTTTGAATTGAAAGCATATTTATTTTACTTCGATAATCAACAAATTTATAGGAATGTATAACAACATATCAGTATATCATTTTTTTTTATATATTTTCGTTTCTTTAATTATTCAACCCCCACCCCCGTTATTTTTTATTTTAGTTTCTTATAGGAAGATTAAATGATATTTGCCTTGGGTTTGACCTAGTTTTCAAGATCATACTACAAATTTATTTTGTTTATGATAGTAAAGTCAGAATTATATTTCAGAGGTTTTGACAACCGACCAATCATAAACTTGATTTGAGGGATAAAGTTGAAAGACATAAAAACTTTGACAAAAGAGCAAAGAAAAAAAATAAAAAATAACAAGTAGAAAGACTAAATTGAAATACTTTATATATACGAATTAAAAACCAAGGGTTAAATTGAAAAGAAATAATACTTCAACAAAAAGAAAAATGATTAAAAAACAACAATCAAAACCAAAATGTTTGAATTTGAAAAAACAATTACAATGAGAACCATAATGTATTTCCTGGGGTAGGAGAGAGAAATGAAGGAAGAAAAAAATAATCACCAACGATAAACTAGCCACATTTAGAGTACACACGCAACCTATAATGGAAGAAGATACATAGAAGAATCAACTAAGACGACATAAAAGATTTTTTTACTGCCAGAGACTGCTGCACGCGCCGCCCAATGTGTGCAGAGATTTCAACGAGCTGGCTTCTGCTCTGCATGCGCTAGCAGTTTTTCAATTAAAAAATCATAATTTTAAAAGGAAATTACATTACTACCCTCAACTAAACTTACAACTAACAATAAAACCTAGACTAAAAGACCCAAATACCCCTGACTACAGTGAACTAAATGTCTTGCATCCAAGGGTACATGGGTAATTCTACTATGTATAAAAAACCAAAAATACCTAAAATAACCCTACCCGAGACCACTAATGTTTTTTTACTTTAGGGGTATATTGTTTACAAACATTGAATAGACACAAATACCTCCAAATAAATCAGTAATAACTAATATACCTCATAAAAATACCAAAATAACAATGATCAAAAGACATATAATTTTTTTTATAGAAAAGATAAAATAATCATTACAATATAGCGATGAACATTAAAATATAAAAGGGGTTATAATGAAATCTTCTTTTGTTTTAGTTTTTTGTTAATTAGGGTTTTTTATACATAACTATTTCAGCAACGATTATAAAAGTATAGTGGAGGACTATAAAAGAAAAATAAGATGTATTGGGTGGAGTAAAAAATCAAATGATTCAAACTCTATAAACCTTATTGTGGTCTGACCATGCATTAGTTAGGTTAAATTGAATATTTATCTATCTCAAAGTCCGGTCTATCTAACTATCCTATTAAAATCTTACCAGGTGTTTAGTATAAATTATTTTTTAAAATATTTTTATTTAAAAATATATTTAATTTTTTTATATCAACTTATTTAAATGATCCAAAAATATATACAAACAAAATTAATTTGAAAATAAAAATTTATTTTAAAAATATGGTTGGACTTCAATGCCAAACACCACTAATAAAAGAAAAAAAAATCAATTTATATAATACATCTCTTTATTTTTTTACTTGAAAATAAAAAATTAATTTACGAGTCAACTAAATAATCATGATTTGAGTATATTTCATTGATTTATTAGTATTTGATATTATTTTGCAAATATTTTTTTAAAATAATTTATTTTTAATTTAGTTATTTTTAATATAATATTAAAATTATTAAAAAATATTAATTAATTTTTTTCAATTTAAATACATTTTTAAAACTCATACAAGTACAATTACAAATGCAATAACAGATTCCACAGCAGCATGAAAAGAAGGATGGTAGGGTCCCGAGAGTAAAATCACCTCTCATGCTGCATGCATATTCATAAACTAAAATTAAAAAAAAAAAAAAAAGAGTAATAGTAAAAGTAAACGTGGCATCTTCATAGCCTTAATATCCGTACACGTGGCCCTTCTCCTTTCTTTTTCACTACCATGTCCTAAATGACTTTGATAATATATATATATATATATATCCCTTTCAGAAGCCAAGATGCCTGTAACGTGATTCACATTTACTAGAAGCCTTGATTCCTCCTCTGTCATCTCTTCCAAAAATTCAAAATGCTTTCCCCTTTTTTCCTTCTCTCTTAATTACCTCTCTATCTTTCAACTCAAAAGGAAAATAAAATAAAACAAAAGGGCCCTAATGATCAATTAGTCCACTTTATCTTTTATTAAAATATAATTTATAGATAAATTATATTCTTAAATCAGTTCTTGTGTTTTACCAAATTGGTTTAAAACAAAGTATTAGCGACTTGAAATCTTAGATTTTGAAGAGTAGACTTGTAACTACAAATATTAGGCTTGCTACTTGCTGTGGAGAGTTAAATTACAACGCTTGCTTTCGTTGATATGGCAATATCGCAGATTTCAATTGTTCTTAAAATGAATTAGCATCATAATTTCTTCTATTTAAAACTATAAAACAGAGTTTGTAGTGGTGTGAAAACAAACAGATCTTACAAAATTATGCAACGGCTACTTTTTTATAAAGTTGACAAACCCTAATGGTTTAACTCAAAACATGATGATGGGTCCGTATTTTGTTTTTTTTACATTGATCCTCTTTTCTAACAGAATAGTCAAAGATAGGGTAATAACCCAATAACATTGGATTCAATCAAGTATTGAGCTTATATATATAGGTTTGGCAAGCTACTAGACCCATTATTCTTAAGCTTAGCCAAGTGTTACGCCTATGATATTTTTTAACTCTGAAAAATCTTGGGCTTCATGATTACTTTGTTAAGTTAAAGATATTTTACACTGATAAGTTAGAGATATGTTGCTTACACTTTAACTCCTTCTTTTTCAAAAATAGATAAGTTGGATAGTCTATAAAAACAGACCAAGATATCTCTCACGGGAGAGGTTTTCTTTTTTCTCCACTCCTTATGATATATCTATTCTTAAAATTCTTTTCTAAAATTTGATTGTATTTTCTCTTAAACGATACTTATTTAAGCATTGAAAAGTCCCTAAATTTACAAGAGAGGGCCTTTTACAGGTATAAGGTATTATCTGTAAGCCATCTTGGCTACGAAAAACGTTTTAAATTGTCAAAATAAAGAGATTAACCTATTGTCCAAGATATCAGCATGGCCCTCAAGCCCATTGGGTAAACTCAAACCTTATCAACGATGTCATCTATGAGAAATTGATTAAAAAAAATCATCGATTGTTCTTTCAAGAGTTGAGTTATTAACATCCCTACTCACTACTAAAGGTAAATCATCAAAGCATTATTGAAATGAGACATGTCACAGACTTTCCTACAACTATTAACACATTTTCTCCATCGATGTGTCAACAAGTCTTCATTACCTAAAAAAATGCTTTCATGAGCTCTCTAGAGCACAAACCCCTCAACCTTCTAAGGATGTGATAGATTCACTCTTTTTAGTGTGATTGCATAATTACTTTGGAAGGAATCAACATCTCCTTAGTTATATAACACAATTTACCTCGGAATGAATTGACATGGTCTTCTTAGTGTAATCACACATCTCTTTAAGGATGATATAGACACTGCCTTAATAGCAGGGATGGATACGGTCTCTCCAGGACATAAGCCCCTCAACCTTCCAATAATGAGATGAATTTACACTTCTTAGTGTGATCGCACAATTACTTTTGGAAAGAATCAACATCTCTATGGTGTTATGGCATAATTTACATTGAAAGGGATTAACATGGTCTTCCTAGTGCAATCGTACATCTCTCCAAGGATGAGATAGACACTGCCTCAACAACGACGATGAATATGGTCTCCCCAAGGCACAAGTCCCTCAACCTTTACAGGATAGGACAAATTCACTCTCCTTAGTACTATTGCACAATTAGTTTGGAAGGAATCAATATCTTTATAACATCACGACATAGTTTACCTTGAAAAGGATTGATATGGTCTCCCCAATGCAATCGCATATCTCTCTAAGAATGAGATAGACATTACTTTAGTAACGGGGATGCATACGGTCTCCCTAGGGCACAAGCCCTTTAAGCTTCCAATAATAAGATGGATTCACTCTTCCTAAAGTGATTGCATAATTACTTTGGAAGAAACCAACATCTCCTTAACGGTATGGAACAATTTACTTTGGAAGAGATTGATTTGGTCTTTCTAGTATAATCTCACATCTCTTTAATGATAGGATAAACATTGCCTCAACAATGAGGGATGAATACAGTCTCCCCAGGGCATAAGCCCCTCAACCTTCCAAGGATAGGATGAATTCACTCTCCTTAGTGCAATTGTATAATTACTTTGGAAGGAATCAATATCTTTTTAGGGTTATGACACAGTTTACTTTAAAAAGGATTGGCATGGTCTTCCTAGTGCAATCACATATCTCTCCAAAGATAGGATAACTAAGGCTTTTTAACAATTCATTAAATATACATCTAGATTGATAAGAGGACACTTACAAGAAAGATCTCTCTCAGTTCCAGGAAGGAGGTAGAACCCCTCTAAACCCTATTAAGGTTAGAGAATTCAAAGCTAAAAAATAAGGAATGTTAGACTAGGTATGGGCGTTGAACCCAGAAATGTTTGACTAAGTATGAGTGTTTGACTTTAATAAAATCTCTACACAAGGACTCTATATCTATGCAAATTCATATTGAGATAAAGTGAATTCTATAAAAGAGATTTTTTTATTTATTAAATAAAGCATGTTACAATGGTTAACAAGACCACTAATATACACAAAAAGGGCTTAATAATCTAGCCTAGACTCCTCAGCTAGATACTCTTCATATTGGGCAACAACAACCCTGATTGCGAACACATCTGTAAAATCAGGAATTGGGATTGGATAGAAGGCTACACTGAAATCCATCTACATTCCCCTCAAGAGGTTAAACAAATACAAGTTGGACATGATAATAAATATCTTATCACCTACCGTATTGGTCAAAGTTACCGACCCTCTAAAAAATTCTTAATACTCCTTAGGAGAGTCTCTTAAAGCTTTTAACTTAGCCTGAGAGCACTAGGCTTCTTCCTTGGCATTAACAAGCTTGGCCTACAGACCAACTTGGAAGGCCCTCGCTTCAAGGAGCTCTTGTTTTAGGGGAACCACTTAGTTATAGACAGTCTAAAGCAAATTTTCACTGGAGCTTGGTTGAAAGGCAAGGCCATGTGCTTGGTCCTTCAACATGGAATAAACCACCTTAAGGCTATGTGGTTTAGCTTCTACAATAGATTTTTTTCCCATACAGTCATTTAAAGATGGCTTGATTTGCGTTGTTCGCGACCACAACCTCTCTCACATAACCCTTTTTGACTACCTAGCACCTCCGAGAGTGGGCGCACATCATGAAGGTCTACCAAGTGTAAATGTAAAAAATGATAATCATAAAACCAAATAAAAAAAGAAATAAGATAATTCATTACATAACCCTTATAAGTAAAAGGTTTACCAACATGACAGGGAAGTCCTCCCATCACCTCTTCACCTCTGCCTTTACCAATTATAAGAGACAAAGACCCCCAAGGTAAACTTTTTTTTACAAGCCCTGTTGAAGTTTCTCCTTTTCCTTTAACTATTAGTCCTGCAAAAATAAAAACCAATTTTACATCTCATTCTACCTTGGTCAAGGATTTCTTAGTTAGTATTATTTGAAGAATAGATGGAACATTTTCCTCACCTAAAATGATGAATCCTCTCTTGATCACTCAAGTATCTTCATATAGTTCATGTTATATCCAATGTTTGCCCCTTCGTTATCTCGATTAAAATAACATATTACATGATCAAAGCATGACATTCTTTACATAAGATAACTTAATGATCGTAAGTCTAAGGATTACTTACATAACCATCACATGAGCTTTTCCATAGATGTAGGTGATCTTTCTATATGAAATTCTCATGAGGATCAATTCAATATACATGTTTTATGACAAACATCTACATATTAGTTCTATGTATCCCTTATATATTAGTTTATGAGAACAATTGTTTCATTTCATAAAGAAAAGAACATAATATGTACTAATCTCTACGACTCTAATAAATATCCAGTATTTAAGAGAGTGTCGACCATGAATATTTTAGGAACAATGCTTTGATGTAATAGGAATCTCATAATGAAAACAACTTTATAATTTCATTTGCAAAATATTTTTATCCCATAGACTTTATATTTACTCTAGACTCATAAATCAAATATTAGATTCATTAATCTAATATTATATGAGTATTAAATATAAATTAAGCATTTATTAATAATAAATATGTATTTATATGAATATAATAATACAACATGTAAACAGCCGATCGACTAGATGATATATTAAACTAACAGTTTTAACATTAATTTCTTCATTTTAGGTTGACATCTGATTTATTTTTGTATTATTTTTAAAGCTTGAATTTCATTTAAAATTCAATTCTTGACACTTAAAATAATTCTACATATAAAATTTTATTAAAACAACTAAATTAACTAAATTGAATTATCCGAACATCTTGTTAAGTAAACTGTACAGACACTCGAACTATAATACATTTATCATAAATTTCCTTCTCCTGATTTTTCGAGTAGGTTTGTAAGACGTAATGATTAATAGCCTAAATTGATTATCTTTTGGATTTAGTCTTTGAAGCAGCTGATTAGTGCATTTACCATATTATCATATACTTAACTACGTGGTAATTAATTAGAGGTACGAGGTTTGTTCCAATTTGAAAAAATGGCAACACAGACACACTAATTAAACTGTGGCTAAGCTAAGCTAATTAATCAGCTGAGAATTGCCATGGGAAATGACATCAATAGATATACGTATTAGTGAGAAATATCGTGTATAGATATGGAGATTGATACATACATATCGTATCATATAAATGCATGAAGCACTACTTCATGTATGTGTATATCTTTAGTCAATATCATATACTTAAAGTGACGTCGTCCTTTGGCCAAGTTAGTGGTACGTAGTTTTAACAATCCTTATAGGGCCATTAATATATATATATTATAAGCTATTGGTAGGACAAGGCCGGTAGGACAAGGCCTTTTTCTTAGATGGAGTTCTGAAAGAATTATTGTTTTGTTGCTTTTAGTCATCCCATTTTCTTGTCCTGCCCAGTAGCTAGCTAGCTAGGCGTGCCATCACTTATTTTTTTTGTATGAATATATGAATTTAAGCCAAGTCATTCCCCTTTGCATTTACAAAATATACAGTGATCGGAAAAATATATATGGTATCGCTCGACATAAATTATTGTGAATACTAATAATAGTGACTTGATGATTTTTTCTTTATATATATGGTATCGCTGGACATAAATATACAGTGATGAATTAGTTGTTAATTACAAGCCTTTTTTGATATTTTATATTTTTTTAGCGTAATTAGATTACTAACTCACTCTTGGAATAAAAAATAATTTAGGATTACTTTGAGGGCATTTTGGATTTTCATGGTGGTTTCTATTTTAGAAGCATATTAGTGGAGGGGTAAACTGGTATTTTGCATTACTTAAAAATTATTAAATTTCAAAATCTATCAAGTGCATACCATGCACTAGGATGGTGTGGAAGAGTTTTGTCATGCTTTGATAGCACGTACGATGTTCTCCAATAATGAAAAATTATCTTCTGTTGTTTCATTAGATTTCCTACAACGTCCTCTTCTTTTATTGACAGAGTGTTTTTGGTGTCTAAAAGGATTGCTGGCGGAGCTGTTTTTTCCTCTCTTTTCTATCTCCTTTCCTTGAAATTTGCATCTAGCAATTAAAATTTCATGGCAGTCTGCTTAGTCGGGGATATTTTAGTATCAATCATTCTTTTGATTTGTTATTTTTATCATTGACCCTTTTTAAGTTGTTGTTTTGTTTTTCAATTTCATCATTCAATTTATTATTTTTTATTTTTTCAAATTTGGTCATATTTTTTTCTCTTATCTCTTTTTTAAAATTTCAATTGTTTTCAATTTCATCATCTTTAATCAAAATATTTAGTTTGTTGTTTTTTTAAAAAAACATTGGTCCTATTTTTTTGGTGGTTTCTTCTTTTAATTCTTTTGTAAAATTGATTTTTCTTTTCAATTTACTCATTCAATCCAAAATTATCTACCCTCTCATGTCTTTTTTTCAAATTTGATCCTCATTTTTTCAATTGCTATTTTATGCTTTTAATTCTTTTTTTGTTATTAAATGTTTTGTTTTTCAATTTTATCTTTTGACATTTGATTTTTTAAGGTTCGGGCTTTATGGTTTTTTCAAGTTTGATAAAATGACCTAGGTCACAAGTTTTCCCATTTTTTTATGGACTTATTTTTTTTTTCCGATCTTATTACTCGATATTGATTTTTTTTAAAAGGAATTATGGTTTTCTTCATTTGTCTTTTTATAGGATTATCATAATTTTATAACATGGTTCATGCGTTTGGTGGGTTAACCTAGATAGACTCGAGCTTTATTTTTTCCTTTTAGTTACTTTGTTTTTTCTTTGAGAATCTTGTGTTATTGATTTTTTTTAATTTTATTCTTCAATGTTTAATTTGTTGATAATTGACCTTCATGATTTTTTCATATTTAGTGCTTCAAATCAAATAGCTCAGGGCACAAGATTTATAAGCTAACAAGGGTTAACATTAGTTTTTTTTTGGACTTATTTTTCCCCATTTATAATCTGGTTTTTTTAATTGAGTTTCATGATTTTTTTCATTTTCTTTTCTGTCAGGTTATCTTGATTTCATAATAGAACCTATAGGTTTAACGGGTTGATCCGAGCACACTTAGGTCTTTTTTGGCTTATAATTGCTATTTTTAAAATCCTTTTATATGTTAGATTTTTTTTCCAATTCTATTCTTTAAAATCTGGTTTATTGAGAATTAGACTTTGAGGATTTTTTAAATTTATTGTTTTTGGTCAAATGACTCAAGTCACGGGCTTAATAGATTAACATAGATTGACACAGATTCACATCATTTTTTTCCTTATTTTTTTTGTTTTTATCATTCCACATTGCTTTTTCCATTTCTTTAAAACATGTTTAGGTTGGCTTAACATCATTTTTTTCTTAATTTATTTTATTCAACCCGTGGTGGAACGTGAGTCATATAGCTAGTATATAGATAAAACAAAAGTATAAACAAGCAAAGAAATGTCATAGTTAATTAATTGGAACAATTACAAAAATAAAACCTCTTATTCTTTGGTCTGTTTTTTGTTTTCAATCTAAGGTTTGAGAAAGTACGATTTGCCTCCTAAACTTTATTAACTTCATTACACTTTACATCCTACTTATCAGTGTCAAAATAAAAGTCAACCATTATTTATAGGTTTTCCATTATAATAATTTCAATTACTAAAGTGCCTTTGATGACTAAAAATAAGGAAAAGGGAATGTGTTATCATTGAATTTTTTTTTTTGAAGTACTACTCATTGCACAATGTCATAATATTTACAAAAATACAAATAAAATTATATATATTATAGATTCAACAACCATTCTTGATCATATTAAAGACAACCAAAATCAAAAAAGTTTATATAAAAAAGTTTTTTATTAGTTTCAATCGAAAGTAACAATTCTCTAGTGTTTTTTACCATTTCAACTTAACAAAAAAATTATTGGAACTAGTATTAGTTACATAAATATATTACAATCCAAAAATTTACAACAACATATCTTCACCTTCCAACAATAATTCTTCACTACAAATCCTATAAACACACACTGTTTAAAATTTCTAACCCAACATACACATGACCAAAATAGCCATAAAATTACCACAATAATATTGTCATATTCATCAACTACTAATAATAGCCTACAAACTTGCAACATCATGGATGAACTAAAGTTCAAGAACAAAAAGTGCATGAAATATGAAAAAATAGCAGTTGTCAAGATATTAGAAACAAATGCAAGTAAAAACAAGCTTCTCTATATATATGATGATAGGTCATGTTGGAACACATTAATTGATTGGTGTAAATCTATTAATGATATTGAATTAACCACTAAAGGGGGAGGAGGTGTCAATAAAATTGATAGAATACTTCAATCAAGTGATAATAATCCACTATGCATGCTTCAATCAATGTAACTAGTCTAGTCTAAATGTTGAGATAATAATTTTCCAACATTACTATAATTTTCAACACCCCTTCTAGAGCCCTTTACACTCTTGCTAACACCTTTCAAACCCCCATCAACACCCATCATAGCTATGCCAACACTCTTAACACCCTTACCAGCACTTAAAATACCCTTACCAACACCCCTAATAGTTATGACAACATCCATAACACCATTGCCAGCACCCCTCAAACTTCTGCTAGTACCCCCCAGACCCCCACCACTATTCAAACTCATTGCAACATCATAAGAACTTGCAACACCATAAAATTCTCTATTTTGTTCAATAATATCTATTTGATAAGTCCTTGAATTATATCCATATTGCTTGTGTATATTGCACTTTAGAGTATTTTTTTTTCCTGATAGTACTAGGCTGATCTTTTTCTTATTCATTTCTTCTATTCTTTCTAGGTTTACCAACACTTCTTTTAAGAGTAGGAGGTAGAACAATGATATCCTTTTCTTATGGATCTAAATCTACCTCGAGTAAAAGATGGATAACACTATATACTTTCCTAAAAGTTTCAACATTGTAATATAAATCACACAAGTCTTTTATATTAAGTCTCTTATTCTACACATAAAGGATCACATACCTACAAGAAATGTCGGTCATCCTCCATTTACCACATGAACACTCTTTTTTATCCAAATCAGCTAAAATGTTTTTTTGGTCATCAAAAACTTGATATTCATTTACATCAGAGGTATTTCAGCATGACGTATAATATGTAAATGGTATGTTGTCCATAATATCTAAACATGTTTTTCTATGTTATATAATGTTTTGACTTTTTTTTTTGTAGAGTATACTAGAGGCTCATAGATATTATGCAAGGCGCGCGCGCGCACAAACACACACACATATATATGCTAATTTGAAGAATAAAGGTTTTCATGGTTTGGAGATAAAAATTGGATTTTTGAGAGCAAAAAAAGCTTATACAAATCTGCAATATAATTCGTATTTGAAGGATATCAATGATGTTGACAAAGCAACTCTAGGTTGGTTGAATAACATCAATGCAATAATATAGTCTAAACATTTGTTTGATAATGAGATTAAGATTGAAAATGTAACAAATAATTTGGTTGATTCATTTAATAATTGGGTTGGAAAATATAGAAGTATGCCAATTGTTTTGTTATTAAAAAAATAGATTGAAACTCATGTCTAGGTTTTATAACAAATATACCAAGGCTGTATGTTGGGAAATATATACCACACCCTAAAGGGGCTGGCGAGGAATTCGAGATGGAGAGGGGGAGAGAGAGAGAGAGAGAAGAAGTATAAAAAATGACCGTTTGCACCAAACCAGAAATGAGTTTGGCTCACACTCTTCCCCATCACAGAGAAGATGTTAAGACCTATCAAAAACTACCATAAAAGGTGGTGTTTAACGATTATACAACCTTGCACGGGTTGCCCACTTACAATGCGCACATTAACAAAGTTTTTTTTTTTAAATATCAAACATTTATTAAAATATAAAAATTTCCTTGAGTTAATTTGACATTAACAAAAAAAAAAACCCATGATGAAAAGATGAAAAAGTCTCTTAAAGAGAGTTTAGTAAACTTTAGGTTAAAAGGTAATTAAATTATTTTATTGTACTAAAAAAATAAAAAGACTAAAAAGCCCTTAAATGTAAGTTTTTTTTTTTAACTTTAGGTTAACTAAGTAATTTTACTGTGCAAAAAAAGTGAAAAGATAAATCTATCCATGAAGAATTTGAAAATGACAATTGTACATGGTAAGAAGACCGTCTTGTCTCTGATGTCTAGTTCAAAGGTTTTATAGCTCAAAGACAATTTATTTATTAAACTATTATAATTAAAATAAACTTTTAAAAATACATCAAATAAAACAAATAACAATTAAAATAATAACAACTAGATTTGAAAGATAAAAAAAAAAATTAAAGGGGGATGAAACTGGAAAATAAAGAGCTTAATTTCATAAATCATCTCAAATAAAACAATTAATAATAAAAACAACATGGATCAAATGTGAAGAAATAACAAATTAAAGTGCTATTTTTAATTTTTGCAGAGTTAACAGGGAAATCAAGGAAGAGAACGAGAAAAAAAGGGCCGCACTCACCAAACCGGAGCTCTGTTTGAAACATGTGTCGCAACTAGACAGAAGGAAAGTCGAGATGAATTAAACGCCGCCCTAAAAGCCACCATATAACCATCGCACGACGTCTCAAATGCCGGCATAAGGGTATGGAGACAATCGACACACGCCAATCAAGTTTTTTTGAAGTAGGATCTCTATACTAAGTTAATTACTGAAGAGCCCCTCAACCAGCATGAATATTACAAAACAACCCATATAAAGAGACAGGGGGCTTAAATTATAATTTTTTCTTAAAGTCAAATAAATCGTTTCACTATTTAAAAAAACAAAAAAGACCACCAAGCCTCTTGTAAGGGTGATTAAACAGTTTTATTGGAGGACCGATCTTCTTCTTGCCGTTATTTGTAAACGACTCTTTAACCATCAAGAAATTAAGTACCATTCTACCTCCCTCATGGAAAGCTTGATGATTTTAGAATGAATGCTAAATTCGTCACTTTATTATTATAATCCATATATGGTAATTAAATGGTCTCGCGTGCCACAATGCACTGATCGAACTCTTATAGTTTATAGTTTACAGTATAATACATAAACTATAATATATATATATATATGGATTATAAAAGGTGGGCAGAGCCGCGCGCATCTGAATTTGTAGGGCAGCAAAATTAAGTTGTTAAAGCAGATTCTGTTATTTTTAATTAATTTATACAATATTAGGACGACTATCAAGAGTTGAAAAGGAGAATGGGCGGGGCATGATAATGATGTTTAATTAAGGCGTCTTTTGCCTTCCAAATTCTTCTTTATATCATTTTCCCACATTCATAATTAAATAATACACAATCTCCTCCTACGTACCCTTATTTACGCTCTTAATTCGTTTTACACATCCATTTCGACCTCGCAACCGATCGAAAAAGGTCCAATTAAGAAGCAACAAATTAATTAATTAATTACACAAAATTTTAAAGTAACATTAATCAATATGAGATAATAAAAGGAAGAAATTAATTAAAATCTCCGGAGCAAGGACCGATCGAACTGGCAACTCCATGGTTAATGATCCTTCCTGGTGAAGAGGAATAAATCGAAATTCAAAATCGACTGTATATAATTACGTACAATCAATAAATTCATGCATGCATCCATATTCATTTATGAACATAGTACGTATGCATGCATAATATAATGATAACAAAAAAAAAAAAAACAAGGAGGAGATCATATATTTAAGAAGATTTTAAGTGTTCAATGAATAATTGAAGGAGGAGATCATAAATGATAAAAGAGAAAAACACATTGGATCCGTGTGAAATAATAAAAATATATATTTTTTAATTATCTTTCTTCAATTTCTCTCTTATATATGTTCATCTCTGGTATGAAGTGAATATTGATAGACTTTAAGATTGATGGTGAAGCCAGTGGGAGTATCATTAAAAAATAAGGAAAAAACCATAGCCATACAACAAGCAAGCATGTATGAACACACAATTAATGGGGATTGATCGACCAGTGAAGGCAAGGAAGGGGGTCATGTAATGCATGAAGAAACCAAACCAAGAATTGAAAAGGGAGTGGTGTAGCTGTACTGTGACCTACGCGTAGCTCGACCTTGAGAAACGTAGCCACCTTAACATATATATATATATACACTTTGTGCTGATTGATACATATAGATTTGCTTCGAGAGGAGAGACCTTATTATATGCATCCTCCTCCTCCTCCTCCTCCTCCTCCTCCTCCTCCTCCTAGCTAGCTTTTTATGGGAGTTGCAGAAGAAGTGTGTGTGTGTGTGTGTGTGTCTATATATATATATATATACTTGGTTCGATCAAAGAAAGAAAGAAAGGAAGGAAGCTGTCATATATTATATTATATTATATTATATTACATATAAAAGCAAAGAAAGAGGAGGAAGGATCTCCTCCCCGGCTCCTCCTCTGTGATTCTGTCTTTTAGAGGGGTCGCAGACACAATGGGGACATGGAGGTACGTGACAACCATCGTCTTCCATCTATTATGACCATTCACCCTATATATCTTCTTGTCATTTTGCTACTCCTTTTTCTGGCACTGTACAGTACCGTTAGATGCATGAATGCTCTCCCCATACTGTTCCTTCTCTCTCTCAACAAAATCTCGCTTTATCCTCGAACCAGGCGAGTTCAATCAGCCTCTTTTTTTTTAAAAAAAAAAAATATTAAATCGAAATATTCCTTTTTATTTTTTCTGATTTATCAACGTAGAAAATAAAAGAAACATAAGAAAACTACTTTAATGTATTTGACATGAAAAAATATAAAAAAAATCTGAATTTTTTTAAAAAAACACAGCCACACCATGTTTGTGATTATGCTTTGAAAAGACAGGTTTAAAAAGATTTGTAAACTTTGGGTTTAGGGTTTAGAACTGCCATTGTATTTCAAGAAATAGATTTTAAAAATATTTGAAGCACTAGAAACTTGGAATAAAAGAAGAGAAAAATAAAATAAAATAAAAGAGGGGAGGTAACTGTCAACAATCAAAGGATTTGACAGAGAGGCGTTGTCGTGTAGTAAGGGCAAGAAACGAGCAATAAGGAAAATAGGGAAGAAAGGGAAGGATAGAAAGGAGAAATCACGCATGGACCCACATACCCCATGGGATTGAAAATATCAACCAATAAACAAGTGTTTTTTTTTTTTTTTTTTGTGAGCTATAGGAAGGAGGTTGATAGGTAGCTACTGACTGAGTAAATATTAATATTTCGTCGCCTATCTCTCTCACTGGTTTTCACCTCCAATTTACTCCTTCCATCCATCCCTCCCTCCCTCCCATGGCAGACAAAGATAAACACAACCTCAAAAACTCCTCACACGCTGTTTAATGCCTTTCACATTCTCTCTTGTTTTTATCCTTCTCTTCATTATTTGTTGGCAAAAAAAAAAGAGGAAAAAACTCATTGCTCCTAATTCAAAGTAGAGAGTTTGGTTCTTCTCTCTGAATAAAAAAAAAAAACAAAAAACAATTAAAATAGAATGAAAGAAGAAACGTTTGATGGTAATTTACGACGCAGATTAAATGTTTTTATATTCTATTTGGTTAACAAGAGACAAGAAGACAAGATAAAAAAATATATATATGTTTTATTCTTGACTACATGTATTATTATTATTATTATATATACAACCAAACACATAGATGTCCAAATTAAGTGCATGCATGAGCTCTTTAAGATTATAATTTTTACTCTTACGGTAATCTTTTTAGTAATTTTTTAAGATTTTTTTTATGTTTCTTATTTAATTTCTTGGACTTAATGGTGAAAAATAAGTTAGTTGGATCATTAATAATCTAAATCTAGCTAAATGTAGTCTTAAGAACGGAAATTAATAAATATTTTAAAAGATATTTGTTAGAAAAACTACTCCATCTCTCTTTTTATCAATTAATAAATATTTTAAAATATATTTAATCTATATTATCTTGATTTTCACAATCATATACATCTCTATTCTTTATTTTGAAATTTATTTATTATAAAATAAATAATAAATAATACCTAAAAACTTACTTTTTATTTTCTTTAACGTGGAAGTTAAAAAATAAAAAAAAAAGAAAAAAGAAAAGAAAAGAAGAGAGAGAAGAGAACCAGATGCCTCTTTTGATGTGTGAGTGGGTGGTGCTCTTTTCTCTCCTCTCTCTTGTTCACTCTCTCTATTTTTTTTTTTCCCCTTTACTACTGCTCTTTCTTTTCCCTTCTTTTCTTCTTCAAAGACTCCAAAAAATCCTCACTTTCTCTTCTCAAACACAAAGCTTGTTAAGGTTGGTTTAACTTGTTATTGATTTTTTTTCCTGCTCTTCTATATCTGTCATAGTGGGTTGCTTGCTTCTGTCTCAAAGATCAAGTCTTTTCTTGTTTTTGGCCTTATATGGGGTTCATTTGATTTCATGGTCGCTCTGTTTCAAATTCCTGCCTTTCGAGTTTCCGGGTTGGTTCAGTTTCTTCCATATTTTGGAAGTAGTCAAGAGTTTGGTCTGGTCTCTCCTCAGATGCCCTTTCCTTTTCTTTCCTAGATTAGATTAGATTAGATTTCCTCCTGGTTTTTGGTCAGTTCAAACTGTTCACTCTGAAGTATACATCTGCGTGTATCTAGAGATGCCAAGAATCTTGGGGTGTCTGTCTGTCCTCTTTGTTTCTCTCAGCTGGCATATGTCTACTAATGTTGTTTCTCCAACTCTTTCTTGCTTTGATTTTTTTTTTTGTCTTTGGAATTAACTTGCTTCATTCATAATTCATATTTTTAGCAAGATGGATGTATGGATAGCTACATCCTTTTCAGAGCTCCTTGCTCCTTTTGATTTTTGAAAGTTGGTGTTCTTGCAAATTACAATCTCTTAATTAAGGTGTTTAATCTCTATGACTGTATTATCATATGAGGTTTGCTTTGATGATGCTGGCTGGTGGAGTACTTGAATTTGAGTAGTACTTGGCTTCATCTTCTTCCTTTTTCTTTCTTTTTCATGTGGGTTTGTCTTCCCCACATAAAATAACGTATGCCCATCAAACTTTTTGAGAAGAGTTTCAACATCATCTTTGCTTAAGTGCGTGTTATTGAGTTTTTGTTGTTTTGCTGAAAATTTATTTTGGTGCTTTGCTTATCAATCAAAACACTACTAATCATTCCCACATAAAATAACGAAACTCTCCTTAATTTGGTACCTAACTAGCTGTTCCTTCCACCACTGATTTTAATATTTTCATCTCCTTGCCAGGTCTTTGCTAAAACTGTTAATGATCTCACGGTTTCTTTTCATCCTTGCAGGCAGCTGGCTAAATGGATGAAGAATCTAGTGGGGTTCCTTGATCTTCTTCTTCTTGTATAAATACATATATAGATAGCTAGAGCTGCTTAATTTGGTTTGCTTCTTTGTTGTTGCGGCTGTGGAGGTCAATCGCATGTGGTGATAGTTCTTTGGTGGTGGGGTTTTTTTGTGTAGAAAGAGAGAGAAAGATAAAAAGAAAGACACTAGCTACTACTGCTATAATTTATAAGTGAGAGAGAGAGAGAGAGACAGAGAGAGAGAGAGAGGAGGGGCTGTAGTGATATACAACTAGTTACTAGCTATATGTTGAAGACTAAGAAGATAAAGATAAGGCAAGACAGCAGTACTGGAAGATATAGTTGTGGAGAAGCTGCTGCTTGTGACTGTTACAAAAAAACAGCACAAGAAGAAGAGAGAATAATATCATCATCAGATGTTTTCCATTGAAAACCCTCCAGTACCAGATCCTCCATGTTCTTCTTCTCAACCGAATAGTAGAAGTGATGAGAGGGCTTCTCAGCTTCCCACTAGTAGTACTTATAATAAGCTTCCACCTTCTAATTTGTCAGAGGTAGTAGTAGTAGATCTGCCAAACCCAAACCCAAACCCATGTCTTGATAATCCTACCCCACTTCCTAATTTCTCCATAAGGTAAAACAATTCATTCTTTGTTTCCTTTTATATGATCCTTTCTTTCAGGGATATTATGAATAGTACTGTTTCGATTTTCTTTTTCCTTTTGTCATGGCTGTCTTGCTATGCTAAGCTAACCACTTCTCTCTTTTTCTTAGTGGTGATCTGATCTAAGTCAGCTAATCAATCTTTAAGATCTTTTGTTGGGTCAGATCCAGAGTAACATGCTCCCTTATGGCTCAGTTCAACATGGCACACCCCCCTTCTTGTCTTTATTCTGGTTTTTGAGGAATTTCTCTTGCTTTGCTTTTAGTGATCATATCCAAGGCTTCTCCTTGGGGCTCTTATGTTTGTGTTTTTTAATGATTCCCGAGTCATACTCACTGCCTCTAATCTTTCTTGATTGTTGTTGCTTGTGATTTCATGTCACTTTGTACAAACAATCTGTCCTTGTTCTAACCATATCGTGCTGCTAGCTGCAGACTTTTTCTCAGACACTAGATTTTCGAATCTTGTGTTCACTTGGGTTTTGCTTGGCTGTTTTCCTACTGTTTCGTGTTTCACTTTCAGTTCCATGAACCAGATTTTCCCTACCAGACTTGTTTTTTCTAACATATGATATGATTAAGGGTTCCAGTTCTTGTGTACATATGGTTGGTATAGCTTTAGCTTATTATAGATAGGTTGATCTTAGTTGATGCTAACAGAAACTTTGGTTGTTTGCACTGCAGAGATTATGTATTTAAAGCCAGGAGCAAGGATATCAAGAATAGCTGGCCTTTTTCTCAAAAAAATCTGCAACTTTGTTTGAAACATGGCGTTAAGGACGTGTTGCCACAATTTGAGCCTCTTGATACTGTAAGAAACCAGTCCTTCAAGAGATTTAAGGGTGAAACCAATTCAGTTGAGAAGCAAAATATCAGCAAAAGAAGCAGTTTTGACAAGGAGGCTTCTAGACCAGACAGTCATGTGGTGGTAGACTTATCTGATGATGCTCAATTGCATGCCAAGGTAGCAGAATCTTGTGTAGACATTAGTTCGTGTAGATATGGAGAAGAAAATGATTTCCCATCCACAGCAACAAGTGAGATAGACTCAGTTCCCGATAGCAGGAAACCTAGATCACCTTTAGAAACTCGGACTTTGACCAAAGCTGCAGTTGAAGTTGGAGCTACTGTGACCCACAAGACTGAAAGCACCACCAGGCCATTGGCTAATAAGAAGTGCAGGTTGATTGTGAAATTTGGTGGCAATTCTGATCGTGCCTCGGCTGAAGATATTGCTTCTAATTGTACAACTATATCAGAAACGATGGCTTCAAAACTTTGCCCTGTTTGCAAAACTTTCTCATCCTCGTCCAACACCACCTTGAATGCTCACATTGATCAGTGCCTTTCTGTGGAGTCAACACCCAAGTGGACAGCTGATTCTAAGCTAACCAGGTATAGAATTAAGCCAAGGAAGACACGGTTGATGGTGGATATTTATACTACTGCTCAATATTGCACATTGGAAGAGCTTGATCGAAGAAATGGTACAAGCTGGGCCACCATGTCAAGCTTGCCCGCTCAATTGACTGAGAAGAGTGATGCACCTAAGGAAGGGAAAAAGCCAAGGGTGTTGCCAATTCATCCTGAGGATGCTGGTGATGTAGGGCCAGTTTATATAGATGCAAATGGCACCAAAGTTAGGATTCTATCTCAGTTTAATGATGCATCACCAGTAGCAGAAGTAAGCGAGGATGTTGGAGCAAGAAGGGAGGATATTGGAGGAAAGAAATCTTTGAAAGGTGGCAAAGCAAGCAACTACATTTCAATGAAAAAGAAAAAACGATTAGCACAAAAGCATCAGAAGTATCAAAAACTTGCTTCTCAGAGAAAAAAAGTCTTGTTCCACGAGGCACCTGGTTCTCAGGTACAGTTTCTTGCTTTCAATGTATATTATTAATTCCCTTCCCAAACTCGACGTATTCATCTCAATGACTGCCCTTGTCCATTTTCAACACCTAAGAAATTTGAGTATGTAATAGAACTGCTAGTTTACGTACCTTTTGTGCTCTAATGTCATTGAGAAGCTTAATCATGTTATGTTTGGGGCAAAATGTTCTTGGATGCTTCAGCTGATATTGTGTCGCCTCCATTTGTGCAGTGTTTAAGTTAAATGGATGGAATTGTTTCACGGAAAAATTGCTAAAACACCAGCATGACATATTCACTTCTTTTCCTCCTTAAGCCCTTCTATGACATATTTTGTACACTTATCGTGATCATTCTGCCCTTTGATTTATGCACCATCTTCTGTTGAAAATTCTGTAGCTTAAGTGTTCAGTTATATATGGTTGTTAATGTTTCTGTTGAGCAGATTTCTGGAGGTCGAGAAGAAGGTAATGGAGAGGAGAAGAGTTGCGAGAAAGATCATCAGATGTTGAGGCAAATCAAACCTAGTGATTGTGGGACTTTAAGACCATGGGTTTGCTCCAAACGAAGGGGTTTTCCAAAGAAGATTGCAACACAAGAGAGTCATCAACTTGTGAGATGTAAATGGCACCTGGCTCAGGACTTGCTGGTTGAGAATGATCAATCATCTGTGGGTGATCGTCTTTCAGAGAGGAGCCGTGCTCAGAAACCTACCATTTTGTGTGATGATCAAATATCTTCTCCCAGAAACAGTGAGAAGATGGAGAAGCTTTTTCATAAAGACCAGGTTAATGAGAGGAGTGAGTGGTCTCCTGGAAGAAAGACAGTAGGGAATCTTCTAGTGGGAGACAGTATTAGTGGGAAAGTGGATAAGTTGTTTCCACCAATGAAGCGTAATGCCAATCAGTTGAGCAAAGATGGCACTTCTATCCATGATGGCTGTATGCTGAGACCACCAAACTCTCCCAGGAATGATGTTTCTTCACTAACCAAGAAGACTGTCTATACTGATGATGATACAAGTAATAATTCTGATATGTATCCCATTGCTAGCACAAAATCATCCCGGAGTTCTCATGCATTTGTAACTAAAGCGATGAGATTCTCCTCCATTAGGAAAAGTGTACTGTCTGTCAGCAGCCAATCTTCTGTGACTGAATCCAGGCCCAGCAAAGGTAAGAGATGGTCCACCCTTGACAAATCTCAAGAGCCTTTGACAAGAGAAATAGATGAAGAAGCTGTGGGTAGGCATTCTGAGGTTGATGAACAGTATGATTTGATGCAGGATCATACAGAAAATCTACTTGAAAGAGAAGAAATGACTGATGAGGTGTCTCTTGGTGGAAGCCCCGTCCAGGAAGTTAGACAAGGAAAAAGATTTTCTTGCAGTTCTGAAAGGCTGGAAGCCTTGAATTTGAGGAGCTCAAAATCTGCACTTGGCTGTGGTCATGCTGAGGGAATAAATGTAGATTATTCAGGTAGAGGTGATGGCGATTATGTACACAAAGTTGATTCCCTAGAGTCTCCTGGAACACAAGGTCCAATCCATGAGGACATTGTTGTTGAACCATCTTCCAAGACTTTGGATGGGAGGAGGAGCGTTGCAGGTATGAGTAAATCTGTCAACACTGAATTTCATGAGCTGGGTATTTCTTCAAAGGTCCAATCAAACTGCATTCGGTCTGTTGAAGATTATGGAGGACTTTTAAGTCAAAACAACATGTCAACTAGTCCAACTGGGCCTTTTATCCATGACCAAAGGATGTTTTCTGCTACTGAAGCTGGTAATGGCATGATGAGCCAAGATGCTGCTGATATGGGGGTGGGGTTGGATTCTGAAGCTGCGAAAGTTGATTCTTTTCCTGAGGTTGATCCCATTCCTATTCCTGGACCACCAGGGTCATTTTTGCCAAGTCCTAGAGATATGGGTTCTGAAGATTTTCAAGGGAATTCATCATTGACTACTATCCGGGTTCACTCTTCACCAGACCAGCATGACATGATCGATGGTGATTCATCAGATTCCCCTCTATCTGCAGTATCGACCATCTCTAACTCCATGGTAGGTAGATCTGATTTCAGTTATTCAGAACCAGCATCATCAGCAGGACATTGTGTCTTTCAAGACAAGATTAGGTCAGGCATAATGTCTGCTGGAATTGAGCCGTTGGCACACAATGCTGGTGCAGTTCCGCAAGCAGCAACTAGAGGAGTGGAAAGAACCACTTTTTCTGGAGAGTACTTGAAACTTGATAGAATCTCTATTGAGAAAGAATCTTTTGGCTTCAAAAACGATCAGCCATGCTGTTGCCAAAGAAAGGAGAGATTTTCTGAGAATGTTGCTCTAAATCACCAAGAATCACTGCTACTAAGGCGGCGGAAAATGGCATCAATGCCAGTTCCTTCCGAGGGGAAGCACATGGGTTGCAATTCAAACCTGACACCGATTAATTTGGATGTCAGGCCTGAATTAGTTCCCCTGAACAGCTACTCAGCTTCAGGATCTGAAAAGATGGTCCTCCCGCTCATCAAGCCCCCCGCAGATCCTATTCCTTTGAAGGACTCTCCCAGTAGTGTTGGAGTGAGGTTCTCAGCTCGTGCAGATGCTGATTCTGCTAGTCCATCTGCCTCCAATCCTATACTTAGACTGATGGGGAAGAACTTAATGGTGGTCAACAAAGAAGATTATGTATCCATGCCAAATGGGCAGGTCCGACCTTGTGCTCAAAATGTCAATCAAACTTCTCACATTCCAACAATTTCTGCAGTCTCACCTGGCAATATTCAGAATCTGGACAGTCATTCATTTCATCACATGGCCCCTCAAGGTTCTGTCATCTTTAGTCAGGATCCATACAAGACAGCGGTTCAACGTTTGGATGCTGGGTTTTCCGACGGTTTTGGAAGCCACACTGATTCTAAGCTATCACAAGCACCATCAAAGTTACCAGCAGGCATGTTTTGTGACCAACATAGTGATGGTGGACTTGCACCATCTATTAAGCCTCATCAGTGCAAAGAGGATTACAATTTTTCAAGTTCACAGAACAGGCTAAAGAGAAGACTGGAAACTTTTCCCACATGCACTATGAAAAGAGCTACCGAAACTCCTGACCGCCATTGCAAGCGTGCTGATTCATTTGCTCATCCTGTAAAAGAAATCATCATCATTGATGATGTTCCTGAAAGTCAAACTGTTGTGATGAGTGACATTACAAAATACAATGAAGGCTGGAGGGAAAGACAAGTAGTTCCATCAGGTATCTCGGTTCCAACTATCCCGATCTATAACATGACAAATGTGAATCCCTTCACTTGTTATCAGTCACAAGAGCACCCTCCAATTGGTGGAACACCAGTGGCGCACAATGGCAGCTTTCATGCATCCACCACCAGGCTAGTTAACACAAGTCCTGTTAGGTGGGGTTGTCCTCCAGATGGTCCTGGCGCATTGCAAATGAATCCTTTTGTGGCCGCATCAAACTCATCTGGTCATCTAAGATCTGCATCGCTGTATTATTCTCCGAGCTTTTAATACTCAGTGAGCTTATCTTGCTTGGCCATTTTGCACAGATGTGCTTTAGCAGGTTTCACATCGAGGCACTGAACTCGAGCTTCTCCCATAGCTACCGCTGCCAAAAACTTTTGGGTTCAGAAATGACTCTCTATAGAGGAAATAATTACGGAAGTTTAGTCAAGTACTGCATGAGTTCAGCAGTTGAGATCTCAGAAAGTTTGTATTTATTCCCAATGTACTGATTATGTTGAGTCACATTTTATGCAACTTTTTTAGGCTTTCTGCTTAGGCAATCTCAAAGCTTTAAAAAACTAGACAGTGTATAAGCAAATCCTTGAATAATAGTTGACCAGGAACTTGGCTGAAACACAATGGAGTCAAGTGTTCCTAAGAGAAAATTTCACCACCCTTTTCTTTTCTGACATTTATTTCCTCATATATACAATTATTGGAGCTGCAATTTGTCTCGGTATTTAAAATTTGTGCATGATCACAGGTTACAAAGCATTCGTGACTGATCATTAAACTATTTTCATTTGGATTTGATTTTCCACATGCATGCGAGATTCAAGTGAAAAAAAGACAGCTGGTAATTTTTTTGAACAAGAACTTTTTGTGAGGGTATGAGTGAATCTATAAGTAGGCAAACTGTGGGCATGTATTTTTGTTATGGATGAAATAGCTGCACCATACAAGCATATGGCTGCATCTGCATCAAAGGATGTAGATGCGTGTGACAATTATCCTTTGAAGTCATTTTCATGATAGGGCAAGCTCTAACAGGTGCATGCACATGAAATGACTCCAAGTTGCCAAATTCCTTGGCTAGACGCAAGCAACGACAAGGGTGCATGTTAAATGCAGACCCCTTTTATTCTTCTCCTAGGGTCTGTGTTGTTGAACCATGCATTTGTACATTAACACATATGATCATGATTATTCTCACTGCCGATGGGAAGAGAGAGTGTGTGCAAGGGATTTGAAATGAATCACTTGAAAAGATGTCCTTCAATTAATTAGTGGGGGGGCATTGAACAGTTCTAAGTCTTCATCTACTTGTTTGATGATGGTTTAATTTGATGCGTGTGTGTGTGTGTGTGTGTGTGTGTGTGT
>Ga0325410_1001672_pt1 | contig 24592 bp, 13 predicted proteins | sample PopdelMetagenome_16_FD_206182 | JGI IMG/M metagenome (GOLD analysis project Ga0325410, IMG submission 206182) | Populus deltoides microbial communities from Bellville, Georgia, United States - Xylem-PdIQD-R3 | ecosystem: Host-associated > Plants > Phyllosphere > Stem > Wood/Secondary xylem...
GAATGCTAGAACTTCACTTCAAGCCCCTTTATATTGTTACAAAAGATGCCCTTTTCACTCATTTTGAATTATTATTAACGATAATATATCAAAGATTACTTGTGCCAGTTGGATTTTTCTGATCCACACTAGACTCTATATATATATATATATATTTTGTTGTCATGTTTTATACAAGCTAGGCATTAATTATGAGCGTTGTGAGATTCGAGTGCACGGAGATCAGGGTTGAGAGCTATTCCAAAACTAGCATTAACAAAATACTAATAGGTGTATGATCATTGCAGATGTATCGTAAAATATTATTTATTAAAATAGTGTTTTGATTTTTTGTTATTTTTTTTTTAAATTTCAACTTTAAATAATTTGAATTATTTATTTATTTATTTAATTTTATCGTTCTATATTAAAATATTTTAATATTTTTATTATTTGAATATTTTTTAAATGTATAACTATATTATTTTAAAATCCATAAAATCTTTACAATTTCCAAAACATATCTTGTTTGATATATTATTTTAAATCCTTTCTCGATATGGATGTCATATTATGTAATAGAATTCGACTAGCTGTTTAGACTTCTATTCTAAAATCTTTTCTTGGCAATTTGGTCTATCTTTTACGATATTCTTGTCTACTACTAGCATTTTTTTTTTGTTTCACAGATCGTGACCAGCAAGACAAATCGGTTAATTTTATAACAAAATTAGACAAAGCATTAATAGTCCATGATTTTCAAATCTTTTTTCATTTTTATTTACTTTCTTATAAATGTATATTCATAGAGATTGAATGAAAAATGTTCTGCCACTACAAGATTTCACAGTTTTATCGATAGACATATTTCGTCGATATATGATTAAGGTATCATTGGTAATTCATTTCTCAATGTCTTCACCGACGGAATACGTTCGTCAGCTTTCCTTTCATCGGTGATATCTTATTCCGTCGGTATATCGGTCGGAAAAATAAAAAAACATCTGCCGATGATTTTATAGACGGAAATTGCGCGCCAAAAAAAAGTTTCCTACTTGAAATATACCGACGGATTTAGCCAATCGGTGATAGTGTGACATACTAACGGATGAAAACCGTCGGTACAATTATCGGTGAATGTTTGGAATACCGACCGAAGATATTCGTCTGTACATTTGTCGGTCATTGTAGCAGGCACTGTAAAATACCGATGGATTCAGTCCGTCGATAAAGTTGACGGTGAGTGCGAAATACCGACTGAATATATCCGTCTGTAAATTCGTCGGTGATTGTGGCAGCTACTGTCAAATGCCGAAGGATATATTCCGTTGGTAAAACCCTCTGTGATTATTTTTAAATATGTTTTTTAAAAATTATTTAGAATACATAATATAAAATTATATAAATTAATGGTAATAAAAACCAATTATGCAAATAAATTTTTTATTAAACATCAAAAACAAAAGAAATAAAGTTAAATAATATTCATTACAAACTGAATGTGTTTAAAAAAATATTAAATTAACTATTAAAGTTAAATAATATTCATTATAAATTAACATAATGGTAGAGCTGGAGGAGGAGGAGGAGGTTGGTTGTTATATGGCCAAAAGAAGGAGGCGCACATGTATCCCCACTCTATAATGCCATGTTCATGAAAATTTGCGAAGCTGGCCATTCTCCGCCTTTTGTTGTGCATCCTCCACTTTTTGTTATGCATTCTCCGCTTTGAGTTGTGCATACCGTTGTGCATCCTCCGCTTTTTGTTGTACATTCTCTGCTTTGAGTTGTGCATACGCCGTTGATAGGTGGATGTATTTTTTGGTGAGCTGAGCCATGTGTTGCTGCAACGCCACAAACTCTTTAGATTGGGTGCTCGATACTAATTGGGAGCTCCCAACAGTTGAAACACTACGGGTCACCCGCAAGTTCTCGGCTGTAGTGTTGGAGAGCCCTTAAACCCGATTTTTATTTGTGCCAAGTGGATTTTTATGATAATATATCAATATTTATTTGTGCCAACTTTAAAACGCGTGGGAAAGCACTGTAGCTTTCTCCACGCCACATGTTTTTTTTTTTCTTTTGTTTTCCTTTTTTTACATGTTTTTTTTCTTTTCTTTTTCTAAAACTAACTTCTTCTTCTTCTATTTTGTTTTTTTAATTATTTTTTGTTTTTTTTCAAAATTATCTTTGCCAAATTTTTTAAATATTGAACTGGTTAAGAATTTAGTTATGTAGTTTTTTCTTTTAAAATATTGTGGATTACTACAATATTTCCCTACATGGTTTTTTTCTTTTTTCTTATGATTTATTTTTTTTTTCAAACTGATATTTGTCAATTTTATTTTTTTTATATTGAGTTGGTTGAGAATTTAGCTTCGTAATTTTTTTTAAAATAACACCGTGTATTGCTAAAGTGTTTTCTCCACATGGTTTTTGTTTTGCTGCAGTATTTCCTCACATGCTTTTTTTAATTATCTTTGTCGAATTTATTTTTTAATATTGAGCTGATTGAGAATTGAGCTTTAGCTTTCCTTGTATATTTTCTTTTTTATTTTTATGTTTTTTTTCCAAAATTATCTTTTTTATTTTTGTTTTATTTTCTTTTTTCTGTTGTTTTTTTTATAATTTTTTTTATTAAACTGGTTAAGAATTTAGTTTTTTTATGATCCTATCCTATCAACGATAATATATCAAAGATTATTTGTGCTAGACTATATAGCCATTACTACCCAGGAAGGTTTGATATATATATATATATATTGTTGTCATGTTTTATACAAGCTAGGCATTAATTATGAGCGTCCTTAGATTTGAGTGCACGGAGATCAGGGTTGAGAGCTATTCCAAAACTCGCACTAACAAAATACTAACAGGTGCATCTAGATCATTGCAGATATATCCGTAAAATATTATTTATTAAATTAGTGTTTTTTTTTGTTTTTTTAATTTCAATTTTTAATAACATGAATTTATTTTTTATTTATTAATTTTTTTAATCAATATTAAATTATTTTAAGAATTGTGTTTTATAATTTTTTTTATTTTTTAATATTGAATTATATATCCATCTAATGGATTAAGATTTTATTTGTTTATTTTAACCTTTAATATTAGATCTGTTGAAAGTAGAGTTTCATAATTTTTTTAATTTTTTAATTTTTATTTTTAATATTAGATCTGTTGGAAGTAGAGCTTCATAATTTTTTCAATTTGTTTTCTTTAAATTTATTCTAATATCATGACACAGATTACGAGTTTAACATGTTAATCTAAGCTGACTCAAGTTACTTTTTGAACTCCTTTTACTAATCGTTTTTTTTTTTAATTTCATTCTTAAATATTGGGTTAATTAAAAATTGAGCTTTGTGATTTTTTTTTATTTTCTTTCTATAAAGGTATCTGTATCTCATGACACGATTAGCGTGTTTGAAAGATTGATCAGGGTTGACTCTATTCAATTTGTTTGAGTCCTTTCTTAATTGAATGTTTTTCAATTAAGCTTCATGATTTTTTTTATTTGTTTTATATAGGGTTATCCCGATCTTATGAGCCGGGTTGAAGGTTAGTATGTTAATCTTGGTTGACTTAGTTCAATTTTGTTTTGTCTTTTTTAATTGAATATTTTTTTTAATTTCACTATTCAATAACTCAATCTTTTTTTTTTAATATTATCCTTAATATTAGATTTTTGTGGGAATTAGGCTTCATAATTTTTTTAAATTTACTTTTTATATATTTATTCTGATCTTATGGATTTAGTGTTTTTTTATTTCAACATTTAATATTGGATACGTTGAGAATGAGGCTTCAAATTTGTTTTTATAAAAAAAAGCTAAGCCATGATGCATTTTTATTGTGCACTTTGCGCTGTGCACTCTCTCACAAATTAATGTAGATTGTAATTGTTATTTAAAAAAAAAACTTTAACTTGGTTCGTGAATTTTTTTTGTACTATTGCACTTTTTTGAGCCTAAATTAATATTTAATTGCTTCTTCTTTTTTTTTTTTAAGAAATGAATGAATTGAAAGATAGGTGACAAAAAAAACATGGAAAAAATAGATGACGACTTTGAATTTCGTTTAAAAAGTTTAGTTTGGTCTCCCTCCCCCTTCTTTTTTCAATTAATAGGTGATTAATCTCTTTGGTTGTCTAAAATTTAGTTGTAGTACCAAAATTTATGTCTTTTATTTTTCGGTTTTTTTATGAAAGGAGAAAGAGAGAGACTCCTAGATTTTGATATAATAAAGAGAAAAAGTCATCGTTTACATCTATTATGGCTACATGAAAAGGTCGATCTTGATGTTAATAAGTTCTAATTGATGAGAAAATTTTCACCTAGATTTTTTCCCCTTCTCCTTGCCTAAATAGGTAGATTTTTCCGCAAGAATATTTTCAGGTTCGGGTTGATTTTTTTAAGCCATTTTTTAGGTTGTTTGGGAACATAAATAGGTTTATCAAGGTGTTTATTGTGTTTTCTAGGTGTTGAAAAAAGGTTTTTTTAAGCAAAAAAAATAAGCTTTATTTTTTCAGCGACCCTTCATCACCAAATCCAACAAATAGTAAAAGACATGCCACCTGTTTATTTGGAATTAAAAAAAAATAGGTCTAGGTGCATGAACTAGGCTAGAAAGCCCATACATTTGGAATTTCGTTTTAAGGCCTAGGCTCGCTGGGCCTTCATACCCAAGTGTCTGGGCTCATTAAACTCTCTTGCGTCTATAACTTGAATCGCATGTTAAATATGTTAATTCATAACGTCCGAGTTGATCAAATATTTTTATTGTTTGAACATTTTTTTAAAAAAGTATTTTTGATTGAATTTTTTTAAGCATTTTGTTTGTTTTGAATTTTTTTTTTGTATTAAAAAAAATATTTTTGATTGAACTTTTTTAAGCATTTAGTTTGTTTTGAATTTTTTTTTTGTATTTTTTTCAAATTTAATTTTCACATGATTGTCAAGGCATGGTAAGGCCACGAAAATATTGATTGATTAAATATATTGTCATCTCAATTTTGTTTTTAAAAATGTGATACTAAAACTTTTTTTAAGCATTTTGTTTATTTTGAATTGGTTTTTATAACATGTTTTGTTTTGATTTTTATACGCTTAATTGGTTTTTATTTGCTTTTTATATGATTTTTTGTATCTTCTTGATTTTTTTTTAAATCCAAATCATATTATTATCAATCATCTAGTTAATCAAGTTTAATGATACTGTAAAAAAAAAAAATTCAATAATCTTCACATTTTTTATGTTATAGAAAAAAATTAGTTTGATCCAAATCATATTATTATCAATCATCTAGTTAATCAACTTTTAGACAATTGTGTTTTACAAACTGAAAATTTTTGTGAAAGCAAAAAATGGATTCCAAAACTTATAGACAAGTGTGTGTGCATAAAAGCAAAGTAGACCGGAATCAATATTGAGCACAACAATAAGGTTTACCTTGCAGATGCAAAGGATTAAAAAAAACACACACTTGGGAGGTTTACCTTGCAGAAGAAAAGAGAACATAAGGTTTTGAACAGATCTAAAAAAATAACCAAATAAAATCGACTGCTTGTGTTTTTTTCTTCTTTTAAAGGTGACGGTGGGTGTCACCACCGGGAGGAAAGGGAAAGGGAGAAGAAACTAAGCCTGACCCACCCATTATTCAGCGTTTCTCACAGCGGTGTATGAACCCATGCGCCGCCAGTGGCGGAGGCGTGTGGAGAAAACACGCCGCCATTGTTCCTATTGTCCCAGAGGCTTCACAGAACCATTCCAGACAATTCTAGGATTTTTTAGGGGCTGTTTTGTAATTTTAAAATTGTTTAATGTACTTATTATTTAGTTTTGAATTTTTATAATTTGTATTGTGCAAATGTGGATGTAAAAAAGAGAAAGAATATATATATATATATATATATATATATATATATATATATATATATATAGTGAAAGTGAATGTGTTGTTTGTATTTTTTATTATAAAATTGCAAGAATAAAAAAGAATTTAAGGTTTTGACTTGCTCATGGTTAAGGATTATAAACTTACAAGTAAGTCGTATTTCTAATATCCGATGAAAAGATAAAATTTTCAAAACTTCTTTATCACATCAAAGCCACGAAGCAGCTTACTTCAGGTAGAGTGCGTTAGGGGTGCTAATACCTTCCCTAACCACAACCAGTCCTTTACCCGTGAATCTCTGACAAGACCAGTACATTTTGGGTTTCCTAGTAACCCTCAATTAAATACTAGGTGGTGACTCTCAAAGAACCAAGCAAGCAAGAAACCAAATGAAAAATCACCAAATAGACGCCGCGTGGGTGACGTGCGACAGAATGGGGACTTCACTAGGGAAGGTACTGTTTCTGACAATATTAGACTAAGTTTTGTCTATTTGACTTTATGCATGTAAAAGAATGCACATGTTGTTAAATTCATATTCACCACTCCATCTAATAAGTTCAAGTTTGCTCTTCAGGGGTCACAGTTCAAGTCCCACAAACCTTAGGGCCACTGGAGATTTACATGGTCGTTAACTTCAGGGCCCGTGAAATTAGTCAAGGTGCATGCAAGCTGACCCAGACACTCACATTAATTTTAAAAAAAATTGATGTAAGAGCATGCATTTATAGGGAATTTAGTCAAACCCTATTAAACATAGAAAAATCGATCATGTTAGGTAATGACTTGATTTCAGAAAAAAGAAATGATTAAAAGCTTAAAATCATTTTTGTTTAGGTTTTACTATATAGGTGGCACGTGTTACGTTGTAAGCCGGGTCAAATTTTTTCTACAATAAAAAAAATATTCAGGCTATACTAGTGTTTTTAAAGAAGTAAAAAGAATATGAGATCCAGGTCATTAGCTTGATTGAGTTCAGTGAGTTCAGTTAATTTAATAATATTATAAAAAAGTAATTGATAGTAAATAAAGTAATAAACAAATAGCAATAATTAACTACAAAAATAAACTGTCGATATCATACTCGGAGGAAAGGAAAGAAAAGCTCATTGAAGACTAATTGCCACCCCATCGTGAACACTTACACCACCAGAAAGGGCTCACCGAGATGGTTATAACACCACTATGAAAGACTGAACAATGACACCAAAAAAAAATTCGCATGTGCCATAAGAGCAACAACTCTTGACACTACCAGAAAATTAGCAAATACAAACAGAAACATTGACGGAATTTTTATTAAGAATAACAATTGTTTCAAAATTCACATCTCTTTAGATTAATTAACATACACAAAAGTCAATCTGAAATTTTATAAAGATCCAATGGTAAAGAAACAAGATTTAAAATTCACTAGCTTAAGAGAGAAGTTGATGTGACATAAAAGAGAAATGAGAAAATAAAAAAAGAAAAAGAAAAAATGGGTCAAAGGGGATATACTAGTGATCCTTTTTGACACACTAGAACTATTTGAAAGATTTCAACGAGAGAATTTTAACTACACCTTAAAAGACCATCAGATGAGGTCGTAATTGATTAGGGGTTATGTTTAAGGTTAATTTAGAATTAAACACGACCTCGTTTGGTGATCTTCTAGGATGTAGTTAGAATCATCTTATCAAGATCTTTCTAACGGTAACAAGTGTGTCAAAACTGGATAACGGTGGGTCCTAGGGAACCTATTCTTTCTTTTTATTTTTATTTTGTTCCTATTTCTCTCTCATATTACATCACTTTATCTCCTTTTTTTTCGACACAATTAATCTTATCTTTTAGTCATTGGATCTTCATAAAATTTTGAGATGACCTTTGTAAAAGTTAATTAATTTGCAAAAGACATGCTTTTTGAAACTTGGCTAAACAACCACTATTGAAAATAACGGTTGTATGCAAAATTGATATTCAGTAACATTGTTGTGTTCAAACTATGTTATTTTCAAATACTTTTTCAATCTATGTCATTTTCTTAAAAATTTTATCAAACTGTGTTATTTTTCAAGAGAAACCTATCATTAATTTAGTTTTATATTCTATCAAAACTAATTAATCAATTTTTATAATATAAAAATAAATAAATATTTCTATGATTGGCATTAATCATCCTCAATTATATATATATTTTTCCCAAAACCATCTTCTTTCCAAATCAACCTTTCCTATCTTGTTTTTATTATATATATTCAATTTTAAAAAACATGAAGACAAAACTAATTGAAAATAAAAAAAAGGAACTAAATTATAAACAAATTATACAATCTGTGGAATAAATATAAAGTTGGATTAATTAATTTTTTAAAACTAAAGTAACTAAGTTATAATTTACTAGTGATCCATGTTGGTGTGACTCAAGTCTCAACTTTCTCGTGTTCTACATATTCAGTTTCCTTGTCTCTAAAATTGATTGCATATCTAACCTCCATGATTTGATTTCTCTGTCTCTGTGTGTATATATATGAACCAAGGGATTCCAAATCGACTTAAAATATTTTCTTTCAAAAACTTGATCACTGTTTTATGATCATTGTTACAACTTGGAATTGCCTCTATCCATTTTGAAACATAGTCTACTGCGACTAATATGTACACAAAACCAGATGATGAAGGAAATGGACCCGTAAAATCTATACCTCAATAGTCAAAGATTTCAATGATAAGAATAGTATTTAAAGGCATCATGTGACGTTTTGAAATAGATCCTAGCTTTTGACAATTTTCATAACTTTTGCAGAATGCATGTGTGTCTTTGAACATGGTGGACCAATAAAATCCACATTGTAAGATTTTTGCAATTGTCTTTCTTGATGAGAAATGAACCCCACATGCCTCATAAAGACAAAATTTAATGACATTACCTACCTCATTGTCGGGAATGCATCTTCGAAATATTTGATTAGAACAATATTTGAACAAGTAAGGGTCATCCCAATAAAAGTTCTTTACTTCGTTCAAGAACTTTTTTTTGTCTTGGGTACTCCAATGAGCTGGCAAATGTCCTGAAACAAGAAAATTAACAATATTAGCAAACCAAGGCATTGTAGAGACAGAAAGTAAAGATTCATCAGGAAAGTAGTCATTGATTGGTGTGATGTCAGATCTCGAATCAGTTGTCAATCTTGACAAATGATCCGCGACAACATTTTCGGTGCCTTTCTTATCCTTGATTGTGATATCGAATTCTTAAAGTAACAAAATCCACCGCACAAATCTAGCCTTAGAATCCTTCTTAGAAAGAAGATATTTCAACGCTGCATGATCGCTAAAAACAACAACAGGTGAGCCAACAAGATAAGAGCTGAATTTTTCACATGCAAATACTAATGCAAGTAATTCCTTTTCAGTGGTAGTGTAATTCATTTGAGCACTATTTAAAGTTTTACTTGCATAGTAAATCACATAGGGTTTCTTATCTTTTCTTTGTCCTAAAACAGCACCCACGACATAATCATTAGCATCACACATTATTTCAAAAAGTAATGACCAATCAGGAGGTTGAATGACAGAAGTAGAAGTAAGCAAGTTTTTAAGTTTAACAAAGGCTTCTTCATAATGTTCAGTCCATTCAAAAACATTATCCTTTGTTAGAAGGTTACACAATGGCTTAGATATTACACTAAAATATTTGATGAACCTTCTATAAAAACCAGCATGTCCTAAGAATGATCTAACATTTTTAATAGATTTTTGTGTTGGCAAGTTGGAAATTAACTCGATTTTAGATTTGTCAATCTCAATTCCTATTGATGAAACAATGTGACCAAGTACAACGCCGTTTGTTACCATAAAATGACATTTTTCCCAATTTAGCAAAAGATTCTTCTCTTCACACCTGTTCAAAACCTTTTCCAAGTTAGTTAAACAGTCATTAAATGAATCACCAAAAACAGAAAAATCATCCATAAAAATTTCAAGAAAATGTTCAACCATATCACTGAATATGCTAAGCATGCATCTTTGAAATGTGGCTGATGCATTACATAATCCAAACCGCATCCTTCGGTATGCAAACGTACCAAATGGACATGTGAAAGTAGTTTTCTCTTGTTCTTCAAATGCAATTTCAATTTGGTTATAACCTGAATAGCCATCTAGAAAATAATAAAATTCATGACCTGCAACTCTTTCTAGAATTTGATCCATGAAAGGTAAAGGAAAATGATCTTTTCTAGTCATTGAATTAAGTTTTCTATAGTCAATGCACATGCGCCAACCAGTAATAGTCCTAGTTGGAATTAACTTATTCTTCTCATTTGTTATCACAGTAACTCCAGACTTTTTAGGTACAACTTGGGTAGGACTTACCCATTTGCTGTCAGAAATAGGATAAATGATTCCATTATCGAGAAGCTTAATGGTTCATTCCTCACTACTTCTTTCATATTAGGATTAAGCCTTCATTGCATTTATCTAGAGGGTTTAGCATTTTCCTCCAAATAAATCTTGTGTGTGCAAATCAAAGGACTAATTCCTTTTATGTCAGTTATGGTTCATCTTAATGCATTTTTGTGCATTTTTAGAGTATTTAATAACTTACCTTCTTGATGAACATTAAGTTTGGAAGAAATTATTACCGGAAAAGTTTCATTTTCTCCCAAAAATGAGTATTTGAGATTAAATGGTAATGTCTTCAAATTGGGTTTTGGTGGTTAAACACTTGAAGGTATGGACTCAATTGATCGTGGTGGCAAATCCTTAATTTTTGGTCTCTAATTATTTGCCTTTGATTCTTCCTGAAAATAAACCATTCGCAAATCTTCAGATTCATTAAACTTAGTTTCACTGGAAGTATTTTCAAATTGATCACAAATTAATTTTTCAATAAAATCTACTTCTTGTAAATCATTTTCATCTCCAGGTTGCTTGCAAATGTTAAAAACATTCCTCTCCAATGTCATGTTTCCAAAAGATAACTTCATCACTCCATTCCTACAATTAATCAATGCATTAGAAGTTGCAAGAAATGAACGTCCTAAAATAACATGAATTGAATTGCATGTTTCAACAGGTTATGTATCCAAGACAATAAAATCCATAGGAAAGATGAATTTATCAACTTGTACTAACACATCTTCAACTATTCCTCTAGGCACTTTTACAGATCTATAAGCAAGTAAAAGAGTTATAGAAGTAGGTTTTAACTCACCTAGATTGAGACTTTGAAAAACCGAATATGGAAGTAAATTCACACTAGCTCCAAGATCAAGTAAAGCTCAATCAATTTTATGTTCTCCAATAAAGCAAGAAATTGTAGGACAACCAGGGTCTTTATATTTCAAAGCATTATCATTCTGAAGAATGACACTTACTTGTTCGGCTAAAAAGGCTTTCTTTTTCACATTCAATTTTCTCTTCACAGTGCACAGATCTTTCAAAAATTTAGCATAAGACGGTACTTGTTTAATAGCATCTAGCAAAGGTATATTGATCCTTACCTATTTGAAAGTTTTAAAGATTTCAGAATTGTGATTGACTTTCCTTTGTTTGGTCATGACATAAGGAAATGGAAGTGCTGGTGGGGAATCAGTCTCCTCCTTGCAGTGTTCAGGTTTAACCCTTTCCTTACCCTCAGAGACTAACTCATCTTCTTTCTCACAAGGTTCAAGAACGGGTTTTTCAATAACCTTACCGTTGGGGAGAGTAGTGAATGATTTGACTTGATCCATATGTTGGCTTCTGGAACCACTTGCACTTGAATTGTATTACCCTTTGGGATTTTGCTGGGGTTGAGATGGAAACATACCTTTCTCCTGAAAACTAAGAGTAGATGTGAACTTTGCAAGAGTATCTTTTAGATCTGTCGTGGTTTGAGCATTTTGAGTGTTGACTATCTCTTGCTTTTCAATGAATGCATGCAGTGTTTCCTCAAGATTTCTTCTAGGAGGAGGAACATAAGGAGGTGCATATCCATGAGAATTTGAAAGATTATACTGTGCTTGAAATGGTGGCTGTGAAGTTTGTGCATTATTGTTACCACTCTTCCAACTAAAATTTGGGTGATTTCTCCATCCAAGGTTGTATGTTTGCGAGTATGGGTTATGACTTGGCCTTTGGTAACTATTTAAAGCATTGGCTTGTTCATGGAGACATTTCTTAAAAGAAGGTAAAGTTGGACAATCATTAGTAGAGTGTTTATTAGTTTCACAAATTTAACATACAATTTCTTGAACAAAATTTATTTGACCACTCTTTTTTAATTCTAGTGCCTCAACTTTTCTAGCTAAATATGCAATTTTAGCTTGGAGATCATGATCTTTCCTAAGGTTGTACATGCCTCCATTAGATGTATGAGGTTGAGTTTTACCTGGTGCCTCACACGTACCTGTGGTGTTCTAATTTTGAGCATTTTCAGCTAGCAAGTCTAGGTACCCCGTTGCTTCATTAGGGTCTTTATCTTCAAAAGTTTCATTGCACATCAATTCCACTATTTGCCTATCTTTAGGTGTTAACCCTTCATAAAATTGTGAAACCAATATCCATGTTTCAAAACCATGATGAGGACAGGTATTAAGCAAGTCTTTATATCTATCCCAACACTTGTAAAATATTTCTCCTGGTTTTTGAGTGAAAGTGGTGATTTGTTTTTTGAAAGAATTTGTTCTATAAGAAGGGAAAAACTTCTTTAAATATTGTTATTGCATTTCATCCCAAGCACGAATGGATTCTGACCTAATATTTTGTAGTCATGTTTTAGCTTTAACTTTCAAAGAAAAAGGAAAAAACTTTAATCTAATGGTGTTCATGTTACAATTTAAGTTATTATAGGTGTTACAAACTTCTTCAAATTCTCTTAAATGCAAATATGAATTTTCTAATTCTAAGCCATGAAAAGTGGGTAAAAGTTGAATAATATCTGGCTTAAAATTAAAATGAGATGCATCAGGAGGAAAAACTATACATGATCGTGCACTTGTTTTTGTTGGATTCATATGATCTATAAGTGTTCTCACATGATTATTCTCATAATTCTTATTATGAATTGAATGGTTATCTTCTTCGCCATGTTTTCTAAAGAAAATAAGGATTTCCTAGAAAGTCTACCACTTAATGTACGTGTCCAAACTCTCATGCAAGTGCAAAAAAAAAAAAAGAAAAAGAATAAAAATTATAAAAACGAATAAAAGTGAAAAGAAAAGAAAATAAATGAAAATATATAATTTATACAATACTTACCTCCCCGGCAACGGCGCCAAAAACTTGACACGATCAAAGAGTTGATGTCTTATCCCAAGTGCAGGAGTGTCAAAGTAATAAATAACCCGGCAAGACCGGGGTCGAACCATAGAGAGGTGAATTGTATAAATTACAAATAAAAAGAAAGATTTGAAGATAATAATAACAAAAAAAGAGTTGAAGAGAGTTTTGGGAAGTGATGTTGATGTAAGGATTAAATAATAATAAAACAGATGTCAAGGTTAGAGGATCCACTAACGGTATTTCAAATAAATATAATATAAACTCTTTTTATTACTCAATTGGAAACCACACATAAAGGAGGTTCCAATCGGATGATTTATCGTTATTAACTCATTATAAATTATTAACATGATCATATTAATCATCTTATCTAAATAATACCATACTTATAAATATCATCAAGTATTCATGTTGCTAGCTTATGTTAACAACAAATCAAGTTCCTATCATAACAACGATGTCGGCCGAAAACTATGAAGGATCAAGCATTTGATGTATCAAGTGTTATACAATACAAATCTAGATTAACCATTTAACAAGCAAGGTATTAAGAATTAGTAAGATAAAAAGATAAAATATGTTAATAACAATCTTTCTTGGATATAAACATTAAAGTTCATGTTGAGTTTATATTATACCTATTCTAACACCATTAGTAAAACCTTTTCACCTTGACATAATTAACTTAACTAAACATAATGAAGAAAAAAAAATAAACAACATAAGAACATAAACATGATATAAGTTAACTAAGTATAGGAAAGGAATGAAAAAGCATAAATAAGAGATTAATATAGCATGAAAGAAAACTTGAACATTACAAAGATATAAAGAGAGAAAGCAAGAAGATAATTTTGATTTGAAAAATAATATGACTAAATACATAGAAAATGCCTCCTTTTATAGGCTAAGATTCAGAACTATTGATTGGTGGACTAAGAAAATAGTTAGTGGCCAACCATTGATTTGGTGGCTGATTTTTGACATTATTGGCTGCTGGTTCTTGATATTGTCGGCAAATTTTTGATATTGTTGGCTAGCCAAAACATCATTGCTAACATCATAATTTGAGCCCTTTTTTCCATGAAAGTTGTGGGTAATTGTCTCAGCTTTCCAACAAAAAAACCAGAGCTCATTTGAACTTCTAGAACCCAAGATATGAGTTAAAAACCGAACAGTATTTGAGCTGCAGGACAGGTTCCTACTTCTCCGTTGTTGCTAAGATTTGAACTTGAAAACGGCAAAATTGAGTCTTGGACTCTTCATGAAAGTTTTAGGTCTATGTCTTATATTTCCATCCATATAAAGTGGATCTAAATACGAGTTCTACAACTCTAGTTATGATCAAATAACCGAATGGTGTTCCAGTTTAGAATTGAACCAGCATCTCTTCTCTTAGCCTAGTCCTCTTTTTGTCTCTTCATTTTTAATAGTTAATCACATCAATCAATCCTTTGAATTGTGAGACATACCTGCATTCAAAATAAGCATTTACCATAAATTAAAGATATATTATATTATTAGACTTGTTATTATAAAACATACTTTAGTTAGGGAATTTAATGATACTGTAATGCAATACGATGATATAAAGCCTTAATGAGAATGCACTTTTAAATACTAATCAGTAATTGTTTGGCAACTCTCGGTAAAATACCGATGGCCGAGATCCGTCGGTAAATCCATCGATATGTATTTTATATATATATATAATAATAATAATAATTTATTAATAGTAAAAAAGCTTAATAAACAAATAAAATTGTATTAAACATTAAAAATATAAAAATAATGTTAAATAATATTCATCTAAATATTCATTACAAATTTTATGTGTTTAAAAAACAAAATTAAACTAGAATAGTGGCGGAGGAGGAGGCTGGTTATTCCCAGGACCGTATGGCCAAAAAAGAGATGCACATATATCATCACCCATCCTTGATCTAATCTCCAGGACCATTTGACGGAGCTGATTATGATTCATCGAGAGTTGTTCATATTGTTGTTTCAAGGCTATGAACTCCTCAGACTGGGTGCTTGATACTAATGGAGAGCACCCAACGGCTGAGACACTACTGGTCGACCGCAAGTTTTCAGCCGTAGTGTTGGAGAGCCCATAGACCTGATTTTTTTCGGGTCCACCAGACGATCTCACCTCCATCCATAAATCCGAATTGGTCGAAGGATCGTCCCCATATCTCTCCATCAACCGGCTATTATAGGTCTCTTGAATTTTTTTTTTTAAATCATCATATTCAATTCAAGAAAATAATAACTTAAAAAATAAAATGATTGAACGAACATACCGCGAAGTGCTGAGCACGGTTGTCCACGAACTGTTGCATCCTCTTTTGGCAGTCTTGACTCCGCACATGCGTCTCTACAAACAGCTCCATTGAACTTGGCTAACGTCTAAGAGACGCAGCCTATAAGGAAAAAATAGGTTGCAAGTTAAATATATTTATAAATAACGACAAATTAATTAACGATATATTTCATTAAAATTAATCTTACCATCCGCTTTGCATGTCCGTTGAATGGGATGGAGCCGCCGGTGTGAGTGGTCACCGAACCATGAATTTTCCGGTTCCGGTTGTCGGCGTCGGACTGTAAGTGTCGTGATTCTCCCATACCCTCCTCACAACATTGTTGTTCGCCCTATCTCACTCAAATTTATGTTGTGTATATAAATAATTCATTTAAAATAAAAATAGTACAAGATATAAAATTATAAAAATAATTTATTAAAAATAAGCTGAAAATTAAAAATTAACACCGATCTGAAATCGCTGAAACCATGCATCGATATTAGGTCTCCACTCAGGATGTCTGGAAACCTGACTCCATTGAAACAATGGAATCTCCATTGATGATTTAAACGCCGATGTAATTGTCCTGACAGCCTCAATGTTTGTGAACCTAAAATTAAATAATAAAAAATTAATTAGTTGTTCGTAAATTATGTTATAAGTATATAAAAAAAACTAAAACCTAAACAAACTTACATTGAAAGGTCATCCTTCCATTATGCCTGGTACTTGCGGGTGAATTGACCCCGCTGTGAAGGCACACTGCCTCTGCGCTGTGAAATCGAGCTAAAAGAGTTGGCGCAGATGCATCGTAATGATCAGCACCTAAGAAGATGTCCTTCTCGCTGCTAGAAAAACTAGCTGCAACCGTCTGCTGACGACGTGCTGTAGATTTCATTTGACGCATCTACACAAATGTATACAAATTATTACATAATTTAACTTTGATTATTTAAAAACAATTCGGTAGCACCTCCATTATACTGGAGACTACCCACAGTTTTCATACCTGTAATTTTTACAATAACCACAATCCAATTGACTCCAACAACATCATATATACAACCTAATATCTATAGAAATTCAATCATTTAAAAACATTTGACAGCACCTCCCCTATATTAGAGACTACCCACAATTTTTATTCCTATAAATATTGATAATTACACAAATATTGCAAAATCAACTCTATACAACGTAACATATACAACCTAACATCTATAGAAATTCAACATCTATATATTTTCAACTAACATCAATACAAATTCATAAATAACATTTAAAATTAATCAAAAGAATAAATAACATAACAAACAATAATATCCTAAAATTAAGTTAAACTAATTAAATTTAATTCTATATTTCAATTAACATTTAAAACATAAATTCAACAATAACAATTATGACAATATAAACAATAATATCCTAAAATTAAGATAAACTAATTAAATTTAATTATATATTTCAATTAACATTTAAAATATAAATTCAACAATAACAATTATGGCAATACAAACAATAATATCACAAAATTAATAAATAAAATGAAAAAACTAAAGAACACTACACAAAACATCCAAAACACAAAACAAACAATACACAAAACTGAAAAAACACTATATCAATTCAAAATAAATTTAGGAATAAAAAATACTTACCTTAATAGTGTGTTGATTTAAAGATTTTATCTACAAACAATACACAAAACAAAGAACATCAAAAAATAATCATAATTAAAAGAACAAAATACATACCTTTTAATATGTTTAAAATTACCGCCAAAACAATAAAACCTCTTCCATAAACTAAATACAAACGGAGAGGAGAAGAGAAATAGAGATGAAGAATCGAGAGAAAAAATGTACCAAATGGAGGAAAGGTGGGTTTTATATAGCAATTTTTCCGACGGTATTACCGACGGAACATTTATTATTGTCGATGGCATTAAATTCTGTCAGTAATTTTCATCGGTAATTAATTGGTATTCGCACCAAAAATTTTGAAACTCCTGCTAGACTTTTTGATTCGTCGACCAATCAGTCAGTAAACATGACGTTGGCAACTTTGTCGATAAACGTGTCAACCGACCAGGCCTCTGACAGGCGTGTGCTTTGGGATGTACACCAATCGTCGGTGCATCTGTCGGTGTACCCATCGATGATTGTGGCATGAACTGTAAATTTGTTTCAACTCTCAGTAAAATACCGACGGGTACCAATCCGTCGATGTATCCATCGGTTATTGTGGCATAATTTCATAATTTTTTCCATTCTCGGTATAATACCTACAGGTACCAGTCCGTCGGTATTGCCATCGGTGATTGTGGTACAATTCCATAAAGTTTTTTCAACTCTCGATAAAATATCGACAGGTACCAGTCCGTCGATGTACTCGTCGGTTATTGTGGTATAATTTCGTAAATTTTTTCCATTCTCGGTATAATACCTACAGGTACCAGTCCATCGGTATTGTCGTCGGTGATTGTGGTACAGTTTCGTAAAGTTTTTTCAACTCTCGATAAAATACCGACGGGTACCATTCCGTCGGTGAAGCTATCAATATTTCTGCAACTGCTCCATGTATTTTTATCTATCCTTCTGTTCAAAATCTTGAATTGCAAACTTATAGCACATACAGCACAATAACAAGAACTGACAATTAAAGAAGAATAAATATTTCATGTTTCAAAATATTACATTATAAAAATAAGGTTTTATGGCATGTTTAGTCAAAATTTTCATCTTCGTCCTCAATTAAATTGTTATCATCAGCTTCATCGTACTCTTCAATGTGGTTATCATCTTTTTCATCAACATTCTCTAGTCCATTAGTAGAGCTCAAAACAACATTCAACTCCTCTACGTCAACATCAACAAGACTATCGTTGAAAACACAAAGATTTAAATTTTCTTCTAAGTCACTCGAAGGAGCAACTCGGTATGGTTCAATGAACTCACAAGCTTGAAAGACTTCATCTATCACACTTGTGTCTTCGTTCTCATCTTGAAAAACCTCGACACGACCCCTGGGTTTTGTTTTTAAAACGGATAACCAATCAACTCTTGATCAGTCCTTTCTAAAGGAAAGGGTGTATGTGTAATAAACTTGTTGGCATTGCTTTGTGAAAACAAAGACGTCATTTACGTTGCGGTGTCTAGCTTTTGAGTTGATTTCAACGAGACCATAGCGAGGATCTACTTTGATTCCTCTATCAGTTGTGTCATACCAATAGCATTTGAATAAAAACACTATATTATGCTCGCTATGATATTGCAGTTCGATGATCTCTTCCAATCTACCGTAGTAATCAACTTCAAACTCACTAGAAGTTGATCCTTTAATACAAACACTGTTGTTGCATATCTTTCTTCCATTCGTATTCTTCAGTATGAAAGACATATCCATTGACAAAATACCCGTTATAGCACATGACTTTTCTTTCAGGGCCCAGGCTTAGTAAAGACAGTGAAATAGCAGCACTACCTCCTATTTGATAAACCTTATATATTAAATACAACAATAATCAATAATAAACGGATATTATGTAATATTGACGTACAATTATTTACATTGCAAGAGATAATGAGTTTGTGATAGGACTTACATGTGTTCTAAACCATGTGGCAAATTGTTCATCTTGTAATTGAAAGATATGAGATTCGATCAGCTGTGAGTTATTGGACAGTAAGTATGGTAAATGTTGCCTGCAAGGTTATTCCAAATTATATGAGTTTATGGTATCACAAAACATAAATAGTACACTCTTGACAAAGTTTAAGTCGAACATCTACTTATTTAATAAAAGGTCTCAGCTCATCATAGTTAAATAAGACATAATTGTGTACTTGTCTGAACTCTATTTTAGACAAATATCTTCCCCTCATGGTATTTTTAGGTGTGGATCGTCCAAGATTGGAGAATATTGACAAGTTCCCACTTGAAGGCACTTCACTACCATTATCATGTCGTGGAACACGATTGATCCTCGTTCTCAAATGAGGTTCGAAATAGTATGAGATAAATGTTGAGATCTCCTCAACAATATAAACCTCACATATTGATGCCTCAATATGTGCCTTGTTCCTAACCTTTTTTTAAGATTGAACAAGTACCTGTATATATAATAAAAAATTATCAATTAAAAAAATAAAAAAAAAACATTTAATTATTAATTACATAACAACTATAATAACTAACCTCTCAAATGGATACATCCATCTGTATTGGACCGGTCCTTCAACTTTTACCTCAAACAGTAAATGTACAGGTAGATGCTCCATTGAGTCAAAAAATGATAGAGGGAATATCATCTCAAGTTTGCATATTGTCTCGATGATATTCGTTTCAAGCCTTTCAGTGTGATCAACATTCAACTTGCTGGAGCATATATCTCTGAAGAAATGGCTGATCTCCGTTAGTGCATCTTATATCCCCTTTGGCAACAAATCATAAAAAGCTAATGGGATGAGTGTTTGCATAAACACATGGCAGTCATGACTCTTCATTCCATATAATCTGCATTCCTCCATTTTAACCAGCCTTGATATGTTCGAGGCATGTCCATCGGGGAAACGCAGACTTTTAAGTCATTTATAGACTAGTAGTTGTGCATTTTTCTCTAACACGAACATAGTTTTAAAACCCGACCCGATCATTGACCCGGTCCAGTGATCGGATCACGGGTCAAATGGGCTGACTCGGGTTGACCCGGGTCAACCCAAAAAAACACCTATATAAAACACCTCACTAGTTACAAATTTACAATGCAACACTTACATAAACCAATTTTAAATTTTAAACCAACAACATAAATTTAATTCAATATCCAAAACACAAACCAAATATAAATTCTAAAATATTTTAAACAAAACATCCAACAACATAAATTCTAAATCAACAACACATTCATTTTTATTGAATGAACACATTAAGTTTTTCTGTGTCTATAGGAGCAAAATTTGAATAAAATGTCGATGGAAATGAGCCAATTTCGTCAATACTTAATAAATCATCAACATGCTCTTTCAAAAATTCATCATCACAATTATCTTCAATCTCATTAACATTTATGACATGTACATTTCAAACATAATTAACAAATAAATATTACGTGTTAATAAATACTTTATTTTAAATAATATACTTTTATTATATAATGAATAAATGACTTTAATAATTTATTTTCTAATGTTTCTTTCACATTTTAAGTGATATTTGCAGAGACCAGCATCACCTCTCGGGTGCAGAAGAATTATTTTTGAAAAAATTTATTTTCTAAGATTACGTTACAGTCTTCTAGAATTTCTTAGCTCAATTGTAAAGTTTTTCCTTTTCTTTTTTGCACCACCTCTCGGCTCAATTGCAAAATTAACCGGCTTAAGCAGAACATTAACAAAATTAACAGCAAAAGCAAAAGCAGAACAAACGAACAGGGACATCAAATTGACAAATTCAATCACTCCAGCAGAAGCAAAAACAACTAATTGCAGAAGCAGAAACAGAAGCAGAAAGAACGAACAGTAAAACAAAATTCACAGTAAAATAAAATAGCAAGTTAAGAGCTTTCTCATCACTTTTTTTCCATGTCTGAGCTAATTAGCTAGTAGCATTAAGAAGATGAGAATCAAGTTGATGGGGTCTACGCAAGAACCTGCAGATGGGCAGATGGACATCAAAGCACCAAGGGAATCAGAGCTGCCAAGTGATCTCTTCATGACTGATGATGATTGTGGTGGCGGTAATGAAACAAAAAGAAAACAACTTTCTCTAAAGGAAACAGATCTATCTTTATTTGATCAAGGGAGTCAGTCCTCTTCTTGTTCTTCTCAAGTCTTCGTAGTTTCAAGATGTCTCTCTCTCTCTTTTGGGTTTGGGGGAGGGGGGCTAGGCTCAAGAGGAGAGGGTTAGTGCACACTTAAACACGACTACTTCCTCTTCTCCCTCTGTACCCATCCAAAGAAACAACCAGCAGAAGAAGAGAGAAAAAAAGAACGAAAATAAACCCGGGTCTTGGCCGGGTTTGCCCGGGCCGGCTGGGTCCCGGGTCGACCCTCCGGGTCAGCCGGGCCAATTCCCAGCCTGTTTTTTACTTAGACCCGGCCCAGCCACAGTCCCGGGTTGGCCGGGTCCCAGGTCGACCCGCCGGCCAGGTTTTAAAACACTGAACACGAAGCTTGCTCTTGGTTTTGCGACCTGTGACCTATCACAAACCAACTCCATATTTTTACAGTTACAGAACAGCGCTACATCCAATCTAGTCTTGATGTTGTCCTTTGTCTTCCCCTTCACATCCATGATAGTGTTGAAAATGTTCTTAAACACGTTCTTTTCAATGTGCATAAAGTCAAGGTTATAGCGGAGAAGATTGGTCTTCCAATAAGGAAGCTTCTAAAAGATACTTCGCTTCACCCAGTTATGGGTCAAACCAAAACTAGAAAACTTCTGCTTATCTGATTGGAGACCAAACACAATGTCACCGTACTCTGACACAACATCAAGCAATTCTTCACCGGAAAGACGCGGGGGCGCAACATCCTTTTCAATTCTGCCAACAAAGAAATCCTTTCTGTTCTTTCTGTACCTGTGATTCGGTGGCAAGAAATGACGGTAACAGTCAAAAAAAGAAGTTTTACCCCCGTTTGTTAGCGTAAATGCCTTGTTGTTCTCCATACAATATGAACATGCTAGCTTTCCATGCGTGCTCCAACCAGAATCCATTCCATAAGCTGGAAAATCATTGATAGTCCACATCAAAGCCGCTCTCATAACAAAATTTTGTTTCCTCGAGATGTCATAAGTCAAAGCTTCAGAGGACCACAACTGTGCCAACTTATCAATTAATGGACGAAGACAAACATCTATATTCCGCCCCAGACTGCTCGGACCTAGTATGACCATAGATAAAACATGAACTTCGGCCTCATACACATCCTAGTGGCAAGTTATAAACCGTCAGTATGACCGATCAACAAGAATAAGGAGCAGCAAATGACTTGAATGGGTTGAATCCGTCTGTACATAACCTAAGACACACGTTCCTTGATTTAGCTGAAAAGTGAAGATGCACACTGTTAAAGTGTTTCTAGGCTTCACCGTCAGAAGGATGCACCATCACTCCATCAACCGCATGATGTAATTGGTGCCATGTCATGTGCTCAGCAGTCCTTGGTGACATGAATAACCTCTGCAGTTTAGGTGTGATTGAGAAGTATCTAAGTTTTTTATATGCCACGAGATTCTTCCCTCTACCAGTTCTGGGTTTGTAACGGGAATACCCACATGTCATGCACTCGGTCAGCTCAGCATTTTCAAGGTAGAATAACATGTAGAAGTTAGGGCACATGTCAATTTTCTAGTATCCTAAACTGAGGGGTTTCATCATGGACTTGGTAGCATAGAAGTTCTCTTTCAGCTTGTTCCCTTCATATAAAATGCTTCTCGCCCATTCGATAATCTTGTCAAAACCAGCCTCACTCAACCCGTGTTCTAACTTGATGGTGAACACCTGTGCTACGACCGATAATTTATTGTGGTTCATGCAGCCATCCCATAATGGTTCGTCAAAATCTTTCAACACATCAAAAAAATCTTGATGCATCTGCATTCGGTTCTTCTTCTACGATTGGACATTCACTAACATTACCTTCACTCATTCTCAATGCATCCATAACCATAACTATATTCCTGTAAGGATTACTATTCTCATTTCCAACTTTATGCATGTTGCTAGCACTAGAAGTTGACCCAATCACCCTTTCTATCATGCTCTTATTAGGAACAAATAGTTCTCCGTGTGCATACCAACATAAGTAATCCTCCATGAACCCTTTGGTTAGAAGATGCATCGTTACAACATCTTGATGCAGAAACTTTAAATTTTTACACTTCCTACATGGACACCTAATACAGTTATCAGTAAAATTCCTCGGGATATGCGAAATTAATAAAACCCTGAACATCGTTACAATAATTCATCCTCCGCAATCCTTGGGGTGAGTTCCAATACATCCATAAATGATCATCTATGACTTTTATTGAACCTCTATAAAACATTATTGGTTTTCCTTAACATTATCCAACAAACTAAAAAAACACTTATGTTAAATATTCATTATCAATTATCAACTATCAACTATCAACGTTCATACATACAAATTTATACATATATAAATTTACAGAAATCACAACTTTGCAATAGAATTGATAACAATTAAAACAGACCCGTTAAACAAGTTATTATTTATTTCATCACAACACATCTAATTCAGTGTAATTGAAACAAAATTTCAACAATTTACAAACAAATATAATTTGATAAAATCTAAAACAAACTATAACAACTACAAAATTATACATTCATACTACAAGTTTCTTTTACAAATAACAATCAAACAAGTACATACATTAACAAAATACATATACTAAAAAAAAAAATTCACATTTAAATGTTAAAACTAAAAAGGATAGATTTACTTACAAAAAATGATAAAATCCACAAGAACGGATGTTGTGACCACGTACAAAAGTATAGAAACTTGAGTGCTTGTGTTGAGAATAGGGGAGAGTTGGGATGGGTGGTTGGCTGCAGTTTGGGAGGGGAGATGTGGGATGGGGAAGAAGAAGGATAAATAGAGGAAAAGAGTGTCGATAGAGTGGGTATATAATGGCTTTTGCTGATGAAATCACTGAGGGACACGTTCCGTCAGTATACCTGTCAGTGATTCTGCCAGTGAAAGTGCCACGTCACTGTACGGCTATCCCGGTTTGAATCCCTCGATAATTCCGTCGGTAAAATCAGCTGAAAAAATCCACGACATCACACCGTTGTAACTTTCCAAAAAAACTGTATCGTCCATCGGCGATACGGTCGGTATATACCGACAGAATACGTCTGTTGGTATATACCGACCGTATCGCTGATGGATGTACTCTGTCAGTATATACCGACCGTATTTTGAGACAGAATTATGTCCGTCGGTAAAAAGTTTTGACGAAAAAATTCTGTCGGTAATTTCGTTGGTTTTCTCCGATTTTCTGGTAGTGTATCTTTAATTAAAATGAATTTCTGAAATGCAATAACTTAATTATAAAACTATTTTTATTCAAAGATTAAAATGAATTATAAGAAATAACTTCCAAATGTGAACCTATTTGC
>Ga0325410_1001673_pt1 | contig 24592 bp, 23 predicted proteins | sample PopdelMetagenome_16_FD_206182 | JGI IMG/M metagenome (GOLD analysis project Ga0325410, IMG submission 206182) | Populus deltoides microbial communities from Bellville, Georgia, United States - Xylem-PdIQD-R3 | ecosystem: Host-associated > Plants > Phyllosphere > Stem > Wood/Secondary xylem...
CGCTCCAAGATATCCAGGGCCCACTGACGTGCAGTGCTTACCAACTCATTTGGCGAAACAACAGCATCCACAAGACCCAGAGCATGAGCTTCCTCACCTTTAACTGGTTTTGATGTCTATGAGCAGGAAGGGGAGGGGAGGGGAGGGGAGGATTAGTTAGATATTATACAGTTGTGAAACTATAGAAATCACATGGATCAAGCAACTAGAAGACCTAGCTACAACATACCAGCATCATTTCAAGGGCCTTTGAGATACCTACAAGACGTGGAAGTCTCTGTGTTCCTGAGCCAATCAGATACATGAGATTGGAAGTAAGAAAAGAAATCCCTTTTTTGAGGAAAATGAGTCCAATCAATAACCATGTGTGAAATCCAAGAAGTATACTGTATGTTTCTTAAAGGAAGAATTGACAACAAATAGGCGAACACTAGTTCATTTGCTCTACTCCGCCACAGGCCAAACCACTTTTTAAAAAATATAAAGTAAATAAAAAACATTAAGAGCGCAAGGATTTTTTTTTTTGCAATGCTATTAAACCCATGCAAGAAGATCAATCTTTTAAAGCCCTTAACTTGGATCTTTGCCTATCGCAAGCTTCCAATTAAACTATATAAGAACAAATTCGATGTAAATTGGTTTATTTAATAGGTTTAAAGGAAACTTGGATGACCCTTTTTTATTTTTAAAAAATAATGTTAAACAATAAAATTAGGAAAAAAACAATAAGGCAAAAAATAAAAAAGGATGTCAAGCCAAGTAAATTTTTCAAACCTGTAATCCGGATTATTAGATCGGAAATACCACACATGGAAAAGCAGTGAAACTCAATTCCTAGCAAATCTAATCTTGAATGATGAATCATTACTATTATAATTATAATTATTATTATTCATATTGTTATTATTATCATTACTACTACTATCACTATCATTACAGCCATCACTATTACTATTATTATTATCAATAAGTAATATTTTCATCATCATTATTAGTAGTATTATTATCGTGATCACTATCACTATTATTATTACCATTATTATTATTATTATTATTATTATTGTTATAACTATTATCATTACTACCACCACTAATATTACCATTTTTTTTTCTTATCACTATAATCATTATTATTATTACAATTATAACCACCACTACTATTATTATAACAAACTATTACTACTGCTATTATTATTGTTAATCATATTATTATTAGTATCGTTATTATTGCTACAATTATTGGCACTATTATTAGCACCACCACCACCATTATTATTATTATTATTATTATTATTATTATTATTATTATTATTATTGCCACGACTATTATCACATTACAACCAATATTATTATTATTATTAGCCCTATTAGCATTAATACTATCTATTATCATTACTACTATAAATAATTATTGCTATCACTATCACTATCATCATCATCATCATTATCACCACCGTCATTATTGATATCATAACCACCACAACCATCATAATAAAAAAATATTATTATTATTATTATTATTATTATTATTATTATTATTATCACAATTAGTAGTATTATTACTATCATTATCATTATTACAATCCTACTAATATTATCATTTGTTATTATTATTACTACCATTGCCATTACTATTAATAGTGTTATTACTAGTACAATCACAATTATTATTGTTGTTGTTATTATTATTATTATTATTATCACAATTATTATTATCATTGCAACTATTATTGTCATAAAAAACTACTACTATTACTATAATTATTATCAACATTATTATTGGTTTCGTCGTTGCTATTACTATTAATACTATCACCATAATAATAATAATAATAATAATAATAATAATAATAATAAACTATTATTATTACCACCATTATTAACATTATCATCACTATTAGTAGTATTATTAATAAGATTGTTAGTATCATTATCATTATTACTATCACTGTTGTTATTATTACAACTACTACAATTACCATTATTATTGTTGTTATTGGAATAACAAAAACCATAAACTTGATTTGAAGGATAGAATTAAAAACCATAAAAACTTTGATAAAAGGGCAAAGAAAACAAATAAGAAATCAAAAGAAGAATGACCAAACTGAAATAAATATTATTACTATTGAAAAAAATCATAAATTTGATTTGAATGATAAAGTTAAAAACTATAAAAAAAGAGTCCAGGAAAAAAATAAAAAATCAAATGTAAAAGGACCGAATAAAAAAATATCATATACACAAATTAGAATTGAAGGACTAAATTGAAAACAAATAAAACTTTAACAAAAAAGAAATGAATGAAATAAAAAAATCAAAACTGAAAGGATGGATTCTGAAACACCAACAAAAATCATGGACGAATTTAGTTTTATGGGGTAGGAGAGAGAAATAATAATTAAAAAACAGAGAGAATTAAAAGGGCCACCGACGATAAACCAACAATAGCTTTTTCAACAAAAACATAATAATTAAATGGTAAATTACTTTATCACCCCTAACAAACCCAACAATTACAAAAAAAAAACAATATGAAAATAAAAATATACCCCTTATGACAATGGCTTAAAATTTTTAACTTCAAGGTTAAATTTGTAATTTTACTTATATCAAAATGTGAAATGCCTGAAAAGACCTTTGACCAGAGTTAAATGATTTTTTGCTTTTAAAAATAGCAAAGTCATTTTACCGTGCATAAACATGATAAAAAGACAATAAAACCCCTGAACAATTATCAAATGACAAATTTACAAACCATTTTACCCCTAAAAAGGCAACATTCTAAGAGTTTTTTCAAGGGCAAGATCATCATTTTATTATTACAATCCACAATAAACAAAGGCATATCTATAATGAACGCATTTTAGCTTTTCTTTTAATTAAAACAATTACGATAAACACCAAAGAATGCAACAATTATTCCTATAATCTTAATTAAAGGATATGAGGAGTTTCATCCTTCAATTTTGTGTTTACAACTGTTAATCAACAAGTTCTTTAACATGTTTTACTCACTTAGATTGATAAAAGATGAGCTAAATGAGCTACTTGTACACAAACCCTTTTTTTTTTTTTTGCATATTTAACGACAAAAATAAATGACAAGTCTATGATGTAAGAGACAAAATTTCTAATTTAGTTTTTGTGAATAGTCATTAGGCTCTCATATCATGACCATGGAAATCATTTTTTGGGTCATTTGCCTCAACAAGATGGAAACCAAACACTGTCCCTTCCAATTAGAATATCATATCACGAGCCACATTATCTCAATTTCATGGCTACCATGTCTTCACACACCATATCATCTTAACTGACTTTCACCTTGTCCTCCATCAAAACTACTTCTCACTCTCGAAATCATCACTGATTTATCACTATTTGTCTAGAAAGTAAATGATTTCAACATTCTTATTTCCCTACTACATGTTGTCTTTAAACACCTGCTGTTAGATTTTACAAGAATGAACATCCTTATGCTGAAATTTGTCATTTAACTTTTGAAATTTGCCAAGGTGTCATGTCATGCAGATTTTACAACTTTCAAAAGCAATTACTCACTCTATATACTCATCAATTCTAATTTAGTGAGCACTATGCTTTACTATCCCTTCCATCTGATACATTACCAATGCAAGAAAAAAAAAGGTCATCTATAGATTTTCCTTACCAGTTACCATCTTGATCAAAATAACCAAATTGCAAACCACCGACCATTACAGGAAAGTGCAAACCACAATGCAGAAATTTTATTTTTATTGAAATTACAAAGAGCACATTGAGATGTTAGAAACAGAAAAAGGCTGTCATTCTGGGGACCTTCAAAAAACAAGAAATGTAAACATCTCGCTGACATACCTCCAAAACCAGGAATTAAGCCAAGTTGAAGTTCAGGTAGGCCTAATTGAGAAGTAGAGGTTGAGATACGTGCATGGCATGCCTGACATAGCAAGTATATCAGATAATCTGAAGAAATCAATTATAAAGTGATACAATTAAGAATATATAGCAAGACATACCATTGCAACCTCTAGTCCCCCACCTAAGGCAAGGCCATCAATTGCAGCAACCGAAGGCTTTTTTGCAGCTGGAAAGCAAAGCAACTATTCAAATAGCTGAAATATGTCGATGAAACTTCTGTTGAGGACATTTAAGCCATCAGGAATGAAGAACGATAAACAAAAGAGTACCTTCTACAGTATCACTGAGAACCTCCACGGATATAAAACCAGGCTTTGGTTCATTCACTGAGAAAACATAACGGGGAACTTTATTGGAGTTACAGGTAAGATTATCTTGAGCATGAGAAATATAAAAATACCGAACATACATTTTCCCCCTTGAACTCCTCCAAATGAAGAAATATCAAAGCCACCAGAGAATTTGCCCTTTGCACCTGCATCATCAACATGAGATGTTAGCTTGGCATCTCACATTCAGTTCTGATGCTTGGAAATGTCATGCAAACTCCTTGAAATTTTTATGAATAATCTCTAAATATTTAAATAGTTACCTGTAATAACAATCGCCTTCACATCATCTCTACTTAAAGCTTGCTCGAAACTGTCCTTCAAGCTGTACAGCACTGGACAGAAAGCAATAGGGAGAAGTTCCATATTTGATCACTATCATTGAAGAACATCGTTTAATTGAAAAATAAGTAACTGCAACATCAAGCAAGTCTAGATTATGCGAATTGTATCACAAATTTGAGTAGAACATGAATACACCTGGAACCCGAAAGGAAATTTCAAATGCTTCCAATCATTAGCTTAAATCAGAACCAAGTTAACAGGCTTGTAGCATTACACAAATCACGTAAATATTTTTCAAAGTGAGATAATAAGCCTCGAGGATAGTCTCCTAATTCTTTGAAAAAACAATCATAACACCAAGATTAAGAGGATAGAGACCCTTTACCCCATAAAAGATGCAGCATGCCATCCTAAATTGTCAAATTACACACCAACTTGTAAAAATTATCTTTTATTTATACTGGTAAACAGAAGTTAAAATGTGAAATGATAAATCAAATGGACCAAGTAGTAAACAGAATCCAGTTTCCTGAAACAAAAACAACCACCAATTCATAAAAAAAGAAAATCTTAATCCTACACATAAAAATTAGCCCACCACCCAATCATAAAACAAGAAATCAAGTCAAAAGGGTCCACATAAAACGAACTAAATATACAAGATCTAACTTAATTCGTACCAAATAAAGAAAAAAAACAGAAGAGCGAGTGATACCGTCAAAAGAGAGCGAATTAACAGGAGGATTGATGATGGTGATTAAGGCCACCCCATCAGCTCCAACTTCAATTGTGGTTCTTCCCTTAGTCCTGCTTCCTTCCATTCTCTCCTGAGATCTTCTCAATCTCGTTTTCTCTTTTCCTGCGAGTCTTAACGAGGTTTTGTGTCGTGTCTTAAAACAGAGAGAGCGACGTTGGCACTTTGCAGCGGTTTCAAGTTAGAAAGAAACAAATAGCAAGCGGGCAATCATGTTTTTTGTTGCGTCTATCCAAACTCCAATCCCTTAGTTTCACTTGCGTTTCTTTAGGCTGTGAACGTTCCTGTCCAGTTATTATTATTTATTATTTTTGTCATCCTTATATAAATTAGTCCAGCCACGTGTGATAATACCATTAGAAAAACACCAGTGGAATCCACTGCTGAACGTGCTTACACGCGCTTTACTTGCGCGTCATGGACATGGAGAGCTGGCTACTATTTCTTTAATGTTATTTTCATTCTCGAAGTTCTAAATATCCTAACGATCGTGTTTCGGTGATGGCATGCCACGAATGCAGCCAGATTTGGATATTCTATTTTTCTTTATTTTATTTCTTGCTGCTACGGATATATATATATATACACACACACACACACTCTTCCAGAAAAAAATAAAATAAAGAAATTTGAAATATAGCAAAGCGATCGTGTCAGCTGGTTATTGGTTGTTTCTTATATATATATATATATATATATATAAGATGATTGGATTTGGATATGCCTGGAGGTCGTCGATGATTCCGAAGCTCACGCATTTCTATGCCATTTGCTTTGGTTTGTGCAGGCACTTGACCCGGCCTTAAAATCGGCCTTTCTTTCGTTGTCGTTTACAACTATTTCGATTTACACCTACATATTTTATTTATTTTACTTGTCATTTGACCCATACTCTGCACCGAAAAAATAAAAAACTTAAATACATAAATTATTTTTATATATATTTTTACATAAAAAAATTATAACTATAAATTAAAAAAATTATCTAAACAGCTATGTATTAAATAAAAAAAAATCATTAATAATAACTAAAAAAATTAAATAGATAAAGAGATAAATATAGATCAAAATATTTGATCTCACAAAATAATATATTTATCAGTTGGTGTCCACCAAACTTATTTATTAAAATCAATAAAAGATAATAAAAACACATGTGAAACCAAGTGAATAAAATAAAATGAAAAAAATATGGCCGAACATATTAGAAATATTATTTCAAAATAATTATTTTCTTACAAAACAAAACAATTTTTTAAAAAAAACTTTTATCAAAAAAAGGCTTGCAAAACATGTGGTCTAAGTAATGAGACCGAGACAAATCGATAGAAAAGAAATTAAAAGTAACCACAAAACCAGATTTGTTTTTAAAAAAATAATAATGTAGAATAATAAAATCATAAAGGAAAATGAGGAAAAATAATTTCTAACCTATTAACTCTTAAAACTTGTGACTCGTGTCATTAGATCGGAAGCATGACAAGTAAAAAAACTATGAAGCTCAATTCTAAACAAATCAAACACTGACGGATGTAATAGGAAAAAAACCAACCACATAAAAAATTGTAATTAAAGGAATGAGGGTGAAAACTGAAATAAAAAATAAATTTGAGGGCATCAAAAAAATTTAAATTGAAGGGTTAAATTGAAAAGAAGAAAACTTTAAAAAAAGGAAAAAGAAATAAAAAGAATGAGGGCTAAATTGAAAAAAGTAAGACAACATAGACTTTGATTAAAGGATGAAATTGAAAACCAATAAAACTTTAACAAAAAAAAAAACCAAGGGTGAAAATGAAATCAAAAGAATAAGGAACGGCTTGGAAAAAAAATATGACAAATTGTAATTTAAAGAATAATTGAAAACATAAAAAACTTTTCTAACAGGGCCAAGGACGAAAATAAGCAATAAAAAACCATAAGGACTAAAACAAAATAAAATAAAATAAAGAGGACATACACGTGCTTTCTTTAGAAAATAGAGAAAAAAAAGAAAGAAAAAACGATTACTAAAGACAAACCATCTATCAACCATCGTCACACGCCACACTAGGAGGAAGAGGACGAAGAGGTGCTTTTAAGAACACGACGAAAGGCAGAGTTTGGACATCGGGTGGCGTTGCATATACTGATAAAAGGGCGTGGACACCACCCACGCGCCAACAACTTTCTCGAATTAAAAATTAAAAAGCCAATGTAAAATTACTAAAATGCCTTCATTAGCCTGAAAATAACAGATAAACCAATATGAAAGGACCAAAACATCCCTACATGCATAACTTATCTTTTGTCTTTTCTAAGGATAAAAATATATTTTAATTGTAGCCAAATAAGGGAAAAACCAAAAAAATCTCTTAGCTAATAGCTCAAGTAATTTTTTTAACCTTGGGGTAAATAAGTATTTTTACTATTTTAAAGTTTGTGAAAAGGCAAAAAAACACTATTCATCAACAATTCTAAATTTTATTGACATTTGGGGTAAAAGAGTATTTTTATTGTAAATTGTTTTTGAAAAAAAACTATCATACCCCCATTCAATCTTTTAATAACCCATATGCATATGAAAAAGATCAAAATACCCCCATAACTAAACCTTTTATTTTTTCAACTAAAAGGCAAAATAGTAATTTCACTATAGCAATCCACGGTATAATGAGTCTATGACTATAGTGAAAAACTCATGCCATATAATTTTCTACTTAATTTGATTTTTATTTTTATTTTTTGAACCAATTTTCTAGTATTGAAATTAATGATTCTCAACTCGATGAATATCAATTCGATGGATGATAAATAAGATATGAATATTCTCAAAGTTAACCTAAAACTTGATCTAAACATTACTCGAGATATGCACGTTTATATGAAATACATATATTATGAACAAAACTAAAAGATTTGGGGTAAATTCATGGTGTTTTGTACTATTCATTAAGACATAAAACAAAGTGGATTGCATTGTAAAAACAATGCATTTTTTATACTTGAAATTTCCTTTTAATCCCTATATATATTTTTTTTACTTTCATGTATTTAGTTCATGTAGTTTTGGTGTTTATATTTCGGTTCTCAATCTCCATTTTCATCACGTTTTAGTTCATAAATTATAAGGAAGTCATCAAAAAAGAAAGAAGAGAGAGAAAAAATTTGGTCAACCACCTTTCAACAAACAATTTTGGTGGTTTTTTAAAAAATTATGTTCAATGAAGGTGGTTTTGCTCTTTAACCATGCAATATATATATATATATATATATATATATATATATTAGAGCTCGTAAAGTTTTTTAGGTTTGATTTTATTTTCAGTTTTTAGAGTGATCGGAGGAGGGTATTCTTAGGTTGGAAAATGGGATGTTAAAGTTTTAAAGATTTTTTTTTTTGGTATTTTCATGTCAAAATAAGGGGCTCTGAAAAATCAATCCTAATTTTCAAGCCACTAAAGATGGTTGTTTTTGTAGCAGATGATCGGTCATTAATTACAATTTTTCATGTTGAAAGGATGATGAATTGTGCACTTAATTGTTTTTTTTAAAATAAAAATGCCAGGCACACAAGCCTGGCTTTCTAAAACACGTAGGAGATAGAAACAATTTTTTATTTAAAATAATTTTCTCTTTAAATTAATAATTATAATGTTATTTAAAAAATCATCTAATCATGCCATATAAGCATAATATGTAACAAGTTGTCGTATGGGACATCTCGACGAGCTATATGTAAAACGGGTAAAAATAGAAAAAGTAGTCGTCATCTAATTTTATGGTAACTATAAACCTTAACTAGTCTTTAAAGGTTCTACAAAAGGGGCTGGTTATGTTAAATGAAAGATTAAACCCCAAAACATCCTACCACATTCTATCTATGGTAAGTTGTTTCGTGTTTGTTTTTAATGATAAAAAGTATCTATTGTGCATGCATGCTAAGATTTGCCTAAACTAATATATATGTTTTGATTATTTAAGGTATGATACTACTAAGATCTAGGGCAGTGATTTGGGACACGAGCTTGGTAACAAGACACATTCCTTACTTTTTAAATAAGGGCATTGGACCCAGAAGGATGGTTATTATTAATTGGTTTTGATCCATCGTTCTTGTTATATTCAAATTAGACTAGGAGGCCTCCTGCTACTTTTAATGGGATTATGTAAGATCATATTGGTCCAACCTAAAATTATTTATCATGTCAAAAGTAAGAACATAAAATAGAACCATAAATGTAGGATCAATTTGATTACTCTCAAGGCAACATCCGAGGAAAAACCTTATTAGAATTTATAATAACTTAACCAATTTTAAGTTACGACAAATGTTTCAACTATATAAGATTAAGGAAAATAAAAGTAGATGAAAACTTGGTATTCATATACAAAGTCAACTCGTTTACCTTTAATATAACATCTGAAAAAAACTAATTAGGATTTATGATTCTTAAACCGATTTAAGTTAGGAGAAAAATACAAATATATAAGGCAAAAAATATACAAATACATGTTACATCAATATTTACAATACAAATTTGATTACCCTTAGTGCGACATTCAAGTTACTCAGTAAACCTAAGTAGAATTTACAACTCTTGGGCAAACTTTGAGTTACAGAAAGAAAATTTTATCGACATGTCCAAATCAAAAGCAGAACAAATTCACACATAAATAATTGACCATATATGAGAAAATATAAATTCACACATAGAAAATTAACCACATGTGGGTAAATATATAAATCAACAAAACATCCATTGAATCATTGAAAACAAATACATCAATATGTTAGGTTTGAAATCGACCTTTGGGAGTCATTAGAGATGTCTTGAAGCTACTGGAACTAACGCATTGAAGGTGTTATACTAGTGGCGCGTGTACTTCACGCTCCACTACTAAAATCTATAAAAAGATATAATCGACTTGGTTTTTAGGTGAAAAACAACAATGATTGTTGCTAGGGTGTTTTAAGTACGATTTATGCTATTTCTAGGCAGATTCAGTGGCCTGAGGACTTATTGATTTTAGTAGGTTTTGAGTTAAAAAGTGTTATGATTTTAGGTTTTTTTAGAGGTGAAGGAAACTGTGATTTTGACTATTTGATGGTCACTGGGTTCTAGCCATATATGTTTGACAATGTTATTATGTGTCAAGGTAAAAAGGTTGTGGTTTCAATTATTATGAAGGAGATGGAACTATAAGGTTGTTGCTAGTTTGAACGAAGATGGAGGTGGAGAACAAGGTAGCAATAAAGCTATCTCTGACGAAGATGGAGGTTGTCGGTGACTAAGGTATGGCTTGGCGAGAGATGATGGGCACTGAAGTATGACAATGTCAATGACCTATTATGTGCAGCCATTAAGTAAGCATTGAACTCAAGAAGAAGTAATAATTGAAGTAGAATTTTCCACATGAGAAATAAACAACAGGAGAGCAATTAAATAACTAGTAAAGAATAAAACCACGTGCATAGTTGGTTGTATTAGATGTTTGTTAATAACTATCATAGTTCGTTAGGCAGTTAAAGGCTATAAGTTGTATATAAATACTGGTTTAAGAAATGTGAGCAGTAAGGAAAAAAATCACTATTTTGATAGTTAATTATGATATACCTTTTTTATCTCAATTTTCTTCTTTTCTCATCCTCAATCTTCTTCTTAAATCATTAATGTTAAGGAGTAAGCTTAATAATTTGGTATTATATAATCAATTCATGGCTAAAATGATGGAGAATAATAGGATCAAGAATTTGAAGGAACACAATAAAAATGTGGATTAGCAAATACAACACTTACATGAGAAATTATATGCAATGACAGAGGATCAAACACAAGAAAAAATGATCAATTAAACTCAAAATTGAATTCTATCATAACTTTATTTAAGGTATCATCGAGAATAATGAAGGTTTGACAAAAAGAGAAGAGTTAACACATATATTGATGGAACTCTTCCTCATTATATAAACAATCAAAAGAGAAGAGGTATAAGAGGTTAGGAAATCCAAATGGGAGGTTACAACGTAACCTTGCCTAATGTAGAATTGTCAAGCTATAATGGAGAGAATCCAAAGGGTTGACTCAAGAAATGTAGGAAATTCTTTAAGCTGAATTTCATTTTAGATCAATAATGGGCGCAAATAGCTTTCTTATACTTGGAAGACAATGTAGAGGCATGGTATGAAGGATCTTTATTTGGATGGGAAGATCTAGCTTGTTAGGAAGAATTCAGTAAATAACTTTGTATGAGATTTGATAATAGAGAGGATGTGGTGAAAGAACTCAACAAACTAGTACAAGATAAAAATATAGAGAAATATGTGGAGAAATTCTTAGAATTAAAGTCCCTTATGAATGCTTTGAATCTAACATTACCTGAAGCTTATTACATTTCAAGTTTCTTAGTGGATTGAAGAATGATGTGACCTATGCTAAAAATTATAAAAGTTGTTACACTGATGCAAGCTTTTGAGCACGCAAAATGGCAAGATGAATCAAATTATACAATAGTAAAAAAGGCCAAGCTAGTGCTTCTAAGAACAAATTTTCTTTTGGAATAAAAAGAGCATCATATAATATGCCAACAAAACCTTTTATTCCTTTTAAGGTAGATTCAAACGTAGGACCAAAACATATTGAGACTTTATGAACAAATAAGGTGTTTGGGCCAATTTTTTAAATGTTGAGATAAGTTTGTACCTAAACATCAATGTAATATGAAGGGAACTCATATAGTGGATGTGTTAAAAGATGAAAAAAATGAATTCTTAAAATTAACAAAATGAGAGAGCAATGAGATTATGTGGTTAGATGAGAAAATAAATGAACATGGGTTATTATTGAATGCATTAGTTAGTAATTATGCCCATAACACCATTAGGATAAAGGTTGTTGTTAGGAAAATAACTTAATTATTCTCATAGACAATGGAAGCATCTATAATTTCATATATATTGTAGTGGTTAAGAAGATTAAAGTTATTGTAGTTAAGACTACTGTGTTGGCAGTAACAATAGCAAATGGAAGTGTTATGTGATGTAATTCTCATTATCCAAAGCTAACTTGGTTTATACAGGGTTATGAATTCCAAGTTGATTTAAGGGTATTGAAACTATGTAGGTGTAATTCTTATTATCCAAAACTAACTTGGTTGTTCTTGGTATGGATTGGTTAAAAGTGTACTCTCCTATTTTGTTTAATTTTATCAAGATGAAATTATCATTTATACACACACACACACACACACACACACATATAAAAGAATGATAGAATTAAAAGGAATGATTGAAGCTATTGAGTTACAAATTATTGGAGCTACTAAGCTACATAAAAGTTTAAAAGAGGCAGTTTGTGGGTTTATAGGTCAATTCTTTTCAATATCAAAGGTTAATGAACCAACAATAGCTAAATAAGATGAAGAAATGAAGATTTTTTTAGAAGAATTTGAGGAAACTTTTGCAAAATCTACACACTCACCACTAGTTAGAACTTTAGATCACAGAATTCCATTAATTCCTGGATTTAAACTCATAAACATCAAACTTTATAAGATTTCTTATATACACAGGGGAGAATATAAAAATTGGTCAACGAAATATTATAAAATGAAATCGTACAACATAGTTGCAGCCCTTGTGCTCTTCAGTTCTGTTAGTCAATAAGAAAGATAACACCTGGAGATTTTGTATAGATTACAAACAACTTAACAATATGATCATCAAAAATAAATTTCTTGTTCCTCTAATTGATGATTTGTTGGATGAATTACAAAGTGTATAGTTTTTTTCAAAATTCAACCTTAAATTAGAATACCATCAAGTAAGTATGAAACTAAAGATATAAAGAAGACTTCCTTTAAGACGGTGATCATTATGAGTTTAAAGTAATGTCATTCGGCTTAATAAATATCCCTGCTACATTTCAAGCATTAATAAATGCAGTGCTGAAACCTTTTCTAATGAGAATTGTGCTAGTATTTTTTGATGATATACTAGTTTATAACTCTTTATTAAACCTTCACCTGTAACTCTTAAAGGCAATATTGGAGGCTTTAAGCATAAACCAATTATTTGTTAAAAGAACAATGTGTTCATTTTATGACTAGAAGGTTGAGTATTTGGGATACATCATTTTCTTAAATGGAGTTTCAATTGATCATAAAAAAATTAAAGCAGTCAATAGTTGACCAACATCAAGTTCAATCAACAAATCAAAAGGGTTTTTGGGGTTGCTGGTTATTACAGGAAGTTTATAATAAGTTTTAGAGTAATTAGCAAACCATTAATTGAGCTATTAAAGAAAAAATAAGTTCAGATGGAATGAGAATGCATAAAAGGCTTTCGAAGAATTGAAGACTACCCTCGGTGAAGCTCTAGTTCTAGCTTTTATTGATTTGAATGTAACTTTTGAGTTAGAAACCAATGCTTGTGTTCATAGATTGTGAGTTGTTCTGTAAAAAAAGAAGACCCTTAGCTTATTTTAACAAAGCTTTGAGTCTAAAACATTTAGGATTGTCCATTTATGAAAAAGTATATGGCAATCCTAATGGTAATGGATAGATAGAGGCACTATATTGAACATGATTAGTTTATTATTAAAAATGATCATGAAAGTTTGAAATTCTTGTTGGAACAAAGAATATACACTCCAATTCAAAAGAAAGGTTTAACCAAACTTCTATAATTGAGATATATAATCCAATACATAAAAGGTAAAAAGAATACAACAACAAATATGTTGTTTAGAAAGGGTAAAGATAAAACCGATAAGACCGAGAGAAATTTGACTGGTTGTTTGACAACAATAATCAATCCAACATAGTCTGACCAGGTTAGCGATACTTATTATGGGGATAATTAATTCAAAAATACTGTTGTTGAGAAAATGCTTAACAAGAAAAACTAGCCTGAATATTCATGAGCAGATAGAATTCTTAAATATAAGAATATAACTGTCATTTTCAGTACTAGAGAGTTGAGAGAAAAAAAAAGTCAATCTTACACATGATTCACAAATAGAAGAGCATGTTGAAGTGCAAAATTCGTATAGGAGGCTCAATATGGTATTCTACTAGCCTTCTATAAAATTTTAGGTAAAAAAAAGATTTGTACAAGAATGTAACATATGTAAACATGTAAAAATGGAAAGTGTTCTTATCATGGATTACTTCAACCATTATCAATCTCATAAGGTATTTGAAAGAATATCATGATAGACTTTATTGAAGGGTTACCAAAGTCAGAGGGAAAAATATTATCCTAATCATAATAAACAAATTCAATAAGTATGGGCATTTTTTGCAATAACATATCCCTTCATGGCTCAATAAATTGCTCAGATATTACTAGATCATATTTACAAATTCCATGGACTTCATGCAACCATTATGACTATTAGAGATATAATTTTTACTAGTTTGTTATAGAGGGATCTATTCAAATTATTAAGTGTCAAGCTACTATTAAGTTCATCTCATCATTTTTAGATGGATAGATAAACTAAGAGGGCCAACCAATGCTTACATACTTATCTAAGATGCATTACAATGTATAATCTTAACAGGTGGTATGATTGGTTGTCTCAAGCTCAATGGTGGTACAATTACAATTACCATTCAACCATTAAAATGACATCATTTCAGGCATTGTTTGGTTATCCCCTTGCAGTCTGGGAAATGGATTTGCAAATCATAAGATCAGAAGTGGTAATGGAAAAAAATAGTTCAATAAAAAGCATGCTTGGATTAATGGTTACAATTGTAATGGGAAATGGCAAGAAACATAATGAAGTAGTCAATAGACAAAAGCATATAAAAAAGGGAATTTTAGGTTGAAAAAATGGTGTATGTTAAGATTCAGCCTTATAAATAACCCATCCTTGCATTCATAAAGAATTTTAGGTTGAATCCAAGGTTTTATGGACCATACAAAGTTATACATAAAATAAGGGCGATGGCTTATAAGCTCCAATTACCTGCATGAACTTCCTCACCTTGTGTTTCATGTGTCATTGCTCAAATAAAAAGTAGAAACTAATGCAATAACAACTTTAAATCTACCAATAATAGATGAAGAAGGAAGAGTCAAGGTCAAACCAATGACAATTTTAGATAAGAAGTTCATGAAATGACCAAACCTATTAAAGAAATATACAACCTGGAAAGAACTAAAGGAACTATTAAAGCTGTTTCCAAAATTTAATATAGATTCCTGAGGTCAAGAATCATTTAATGAGGAAGGTATTATTATGTTAAATCATTAAGCAACAATTGAAGTATAATTCTCCACGTAAGAAATGAATAATAGGGGACTAGTTAATCAATTAGTAAAAAATAAAGCCACATGCAGAGTTAATTGTATTAGCTATTAGTTAATAATTTTCATAGTTAGTTTGGCAACTAGAGGATACAAGTTGTATACAGATACTAGTGTAGGAAACGTGAGCAATAAGAAATAAAAGAATCATTATTCTGACAGTTAATTTTGTTATACATTTTTCTCTCTCAATTTGCTTCTTTTCTCACCCTTAATCTTCATTTTGAATCATTATTGTTAAGGAGTAAGCTTAACATGACCATCATGATGATGTATATAAAAGGAGATGAAGAGAGTAGTTAGGGTTTAAATTTTTAGTTAGCTAGTTTTTTTTTATGTGTAGTCCCCTTGATTTCTGATATATGCTTTATTTATAATCTTTACATTATTTACTTCTTGAATTAGGATCACTCAATAATTTTTTTTTTATTTTTGCCTGACTCTCTTACTTACTTTTTTTTCACTTGTTTGAATGATCTTCCCTTATATCTTTTAATTCTTCATCATTTTGGTCCCCATTTCCTTCCTTGTACATCATTTCACACCCCAACTTTTTTTCCCTTTTCTAAACATATAAAAAATACTACAAAAGTGCCAAAAATCATGAAATAGTATCGAAAGAACTTTTTTGAAGATACTTATATTTGGAAGATACTGAAAAACAAGGGGTCAAAGATGGGTTATGAAAGTTTCCCCTTCTTTGCAATACTTGCAATACAAAAACATTGATAAATTCATTTCTTTTGACTTTATACGATATGTTTATAAAGAACTACAATAAAACATTGGAAAATAAAAGAATTATTTTGAGAATGCTTAAATAGATCAACTCAAGAGGTGACCAATCTCGACCATAAAATTAAATGGCTAGAAAATAACATGGGTCAACTTGAGAGGTAATCAACCTCAACATGAAATCTAAATAGGTCAAATTAAAAGATGACCAACCTTGATAAGAAAATTAAATGATTCAACGCAAGAGGCGACCAACCTCAATAGAAACCTTAAATGAGTCATATTGAGAGACAATCAACCTTAACATGAAATCTAGAATGAGTTAAAATCATTAGACGACCAACCCTAGCATGAAATCTAAATGGGTTAAAATTGTTAGGAGACTAACCTCAATGTGAAATCTAAATGGATCAAATCGAGAAACAACTAACCTCAACATGTAATCTAAAATGGGTCAAAATAAAAGGCGACCATCCTTAACATGAAAATGAAATGCTACCTTAATTGTATAGTTTAATTTGACTTACCTAACTATAAGACTTGTCTGATGGTGTTCTAATTAAGACTCAACTTGAACTTCATGATAATATGACTTGGAATTCTTAATTATAGGGCCTGAACTTCCTGATGATAGGGTTGATGTTTTTTAATTATAGGGTTCGAACTTCCTGGTGACATGGCTTGAACTTCGTAGTGGTAGGCCTGACATTTTCTAGATGACAAGGATTGAATTTCTTAATTACAAGGTTTAGACTTCTTAGTGATACGGCTTAAAGTTTATGATCACAAGGCTGAAAGTTCATTATGGAAGGGATTGAACTTCCTGATTGCATTCTTGGACTTCTTGATTGCATAGTTAGGACTTTTTAATTGTAGGGCTGACACTTTTTGATGTTAGGGCTTGAAATTCTTTATAATAGGAATTGAAGGTACTAATGTTAGGACTAAAACTTAAAATGTTATATAGTAGTAATTTATTCTAACTTTATTTGTAAATGTACCTTTTGAAATCAAAAGGAAACTCAAATTATACATTTTAAAAGTTTAATCATTCCTCACATCTTTGAACTTGGCTCTAGAAGCATCAGTAGCTATAAATGATTAGTCAATTCTACGACAATGTATCATGAAAGGCCAAGCTATACAAGAATCATTATTTTCTCATGTACATTAAAAAGTAAATGAATATTTTTAGGGCTTTTGTAGATAAAAATATAGATATAAGAGGTAGTGTTGTGAATTATATTTTTTCAATTAGTGTGACAAAAGTTATACATGGATATAATTTTTACTATATTTAGAACCCAATGCAAATATGTATTGTATTAATATGGGGATGTATATTTATTATATTTGGATTAAAATTAAATATATTTTTTTGTAGATTGTATTCAAGTCATATAATATCATCTTAATGCAAGTAATAAATAAAAATAACCGAGTTAATTTCATATAATTTAATATTATTTGTTTCATAGACAAAATAATTATTTTTCTATTTTTTATTAAATTATTTTTTGTTTGATAAATAAAATAATAAACTATTCTCAAATAAAAAAATAAATAATTTATTTACCTTTTAAATACATGTTTGATTATTAATATACTTGAATATCTTTACATTGTTAGTTTACTATTTTACCCTTGATAAATTGCCTATACCTTAATATAAGAAATAAAACAACATGCAATAAAATGTATAATTTTTTTTCCTAATCATAACATAGTATAATACTCATTGATTTATATTTTTGTAGCCATCAGCTCACTTACAGAAAAACTAAATAGATAGAGTCTTGTGACATAATTTTTCTATTTTTTTTTCTCTTGGATAATAAATTAATTTTTCAACCACATAAAAAAATCACATACAAAAGGTGAAAAATACTCAAAGTTGTCACTGTACTTTTTTTTTAAAAAATATAATACTACACACACAAGCACATGCCGGAGTTATTTTCAGGTGATTAATCATTTTAGAGTCTGTTTGTCTACGCGGTAGCGTTCACGTTTCTTAAAAAACACACTGATTAGCTGTTTGGTTACGGATTGTCAAAAAAATAAAAAAAACATGGGTCCCACCATTTATATGCGACAGGACCTTGATTTTTTAGAAGCAGTAAAATACTGCTTTTTTGCAAGTTCAATCTGTGGTTGAACTTTCTAGAGATGAGTAATGTGGAAATTTACCAAAAAAAACATATTGTTCTCTTCTCGTTTGCTCTTCGCATTCGTGTTCTTCCATTCGCATTCATTTCCTTTTCCATTAGCCCTAACTGCGCACAACAACTCCACAGTAAACCATTACTGCTGCACAACCCACAACATTAACTAATGGCTCTGTCTCTTTTTGCACATTCAATTGTCATTCATTTCTCTTTAACAACAGGAAATGAAGAACAACAATAACCCTTTCCACTGCAAGCAACAACCCCAAAACATATATATATATATATATATATATATATATATATATATATATATATATATATATATATATATATATAGATCGAGCTTGATTCAAGCACTAGAGCTCAAATTTCCAATGAGTTAGTTTACTGGTATGGTCTTTTAGAAATTTTAAGTTAATTGTTGTGTATTGCAGTGAAGATCTGTTTATCCCCTTTTGTTAATCACTTGTTGTCTACTCTCAATAGTTATATATGATAATTTTTCATTCATTTCTCCTTATTAACAGAAAAACAAGATGAAGAGCAACTTGTGTTACTGCAATCAACAACCCCACCACAAATATCAACATCGTGCTTCATTCAAACACCTCAGCTGTAATTTCCAACGGGTACTGTGCTTATTTCACTGGTCCCCTTGTATAGTAATTTTAAGTTTATTTTTGTTGATTGCAGTGAAATTGATCTATTTATACCCCTTTTTAATTCACTTGTATTTTACTCTTATCAACCATTACTGCTAATTTTTCATTCTGTTTATTCCCTCCATGTATCTGCAGTTATTTATGTGTTGGTTGCTATGTTAAACAATTATTTATTGTTGTGTGCTGCTGATTGCTACCAAGTAAATAAATGTAAATTAATGACACAATTAATTTTAGTTGCTAATTAGAACATCCCATGATTGCTATGTTAAACCGGTATTAGTTGTTGTGTGCTGCTGATTGCTAACAATTAAATAATTATAAATTAAACAAATAATTTTAATTGCTAATTAGAACATCCCCTGCTAATTGATGAAACACAGTTAAAGGTTTATGCCACTGTAGGTAGGTTTTTATGTTATTTCCCCTGTCAAATTTCTTAGTTCACACTTCACATCATTCAATCTTTTTTTGAACTAGTTCCTTAGTTTCTTTTTTCATCTCATATCAGCATTAAAGCTTTTGTCAACTATAGTGAATTGTGTGTTTAATTCTTTCTTGCATTGTCAACTAAGTTGCTATAGATAATTTTTTTATTTATGTTTTTCATTCCTTGTCAACATTCAACCTTTTGTGATTCTTTGGTTGACCTTTTGTTGCATATGTAATTTCTTGTTTTATTACTATCTTATTTTAGGCCTTATCAGCATTCAATCTCTTGTTCATATGGTTAATTGTTTGTTTAATTTTTCATTACATTGTCAACCATAAGAAATGGATAGGTTTGACACACATGATAAAGCTTCTTGGAGCCAGGCAATGTTGCACACGTTTTGTAACATTTGTATTACAGCTATTGAGAGAGGCATGAGACCAAACACACATTTTGACAAAGCTAGTTGGAAATTTGTCATACAGTCATTCAAAGATCAGACAAGACTTTCATTATCAAAATCTCTGCTAAAAAACAAATAGGATGGGATTAAAAAGGATTGGAGGGTATGGAAAAAATTAATAATTGAAACTGGAGTTGGTTGGTATACTGAACTTGGGACCATCTTAGCAACTGATGAATGGTGGCAATAAAAAAATCAGGTTAGTTTGCTGATTTGCAATAGCCTCATAAATTTTTTTGTCATTTTGTATTATTTATTAATCTACTATCATTGCTAAGTACATCTAGCTGTCATTACACAGGAAATGAGATGAGCAAAGAAGTTTAGGCATGTCGGTATAAATCCCTCGTTGTGTGCCAAGTACGACACCATGTTTACTAACATAGTGGCCACGAGAGAATATGCTTGGACTCCCTCACAAAGACTCTTATCAGATTAAGATAATGTGGCTGTTGGAATGAGAAATACAACCAATGAGCATACTAATATAGAAGAAGGAAGTGGCGACTCTAAAGAGGATGCAATCCCTGATTTCACTCGTGATGTTAGCAATATGGTTGGTGGAAGCAATGTCACAAACAGTAGCAACAACCTCAGCAATGCAAAGAAAAAAGGTACGTATCATACTACACCTCAATTTCAAAAAAAAAAAGGGGAATTGGAATGGGATCACAACTAGTTGCATATCTGGATAAACTTGTTGAGACCGTCACCATGCTCAGAGAGATTAGAGCTCCTTCTAGAGATAAAAAAAGGTTGTAGCATTGAAGAGGTAATGGAAGAACTGCATTATTTGATGGAGTTGCCTTTGGTAGTGCATTGTATACCTTTGCAACTCAATTCTTTTGTGTAAGGAGCAAGAGGGAGATGTGGCTGCAATGGGTTGTATTGATAGAAAAATATCATGGCTGAAAATAATGTTTGACCAACACACACAAACTTAGATGGACAAGGTCAGTTTTTAACTTTTTACCCTATTCATGTCTTTGCATTTATGTTGAATTCTATAATCCAGTAACATATTCATTTGTCTGAAATCTTTTCCACTGGTTTTGCAGACTTCTTGTGCTGCAATTGTTGCTGGAATTAGAAGGAGTTGCCCATATTTTGGTGTATTTCCGTGGCCAAGTATTTGGAACACCATTACCATGTATGTTTTGCTATTATATGTATGACTGAATTCAGAATTTCATGGATGTTAATTTCTGAATTGTAGACCTTAAATGTGTGGATACTTAACTTTGAATGTTATGTTTAGCTTGTTAAATTTGAAATTTTCAGTTCGGTTACTTGATGTTGAATGGTTGGTGAGAAGAATTTATGAAACCGAGATTGCTGCTTGTTGGTATTATACTTTGAATTTTTGGTTAGTTGCTCTTGAATGGTAGGTTTAGGTTACTAATTTCAAAATTTTCAGTTGGGTTACTTGATGTTGAATGGTTGGTGAAGGCAACAGAAACCGAGACCACTGCTTGTTGTTATTATACTTTGAATGTTTGGTTAGTTGCTCTTGAATGATAGGTTTAGGTTGCTAAATTCAAAATTTTCAGTTGGTGTATGCCACATTTGAATGTTTGGTTAGTTGCTCTTGAATGGTAGCTTTTGAAAGTTAGGTAACAGTTTTTGGAATATTACTTTCATTCCTATGTATTTGTATATAAATAGCAGTAAGTATGGGAAGATATTCATTTGCATATTGTCAATTTCCTTGGGTAGAAACCGAATGTGTTAGTACCTGCAATCAAGAGTGGTTGTTTGTAATTGCTAGTGTTGTTGATTGTTGGTATTTATACATCTGTAATAGGTAAGTTCCATTTAATTCATTAGGTTGCAGTCGATTGCTTAATGTTATGACATTCATTAAAATTCAGGTTAGTTTCTTAGGTTTTTAAATGTTTGTTTATGGTGTTCATTGGGATAGTGAAGGGGTAAAAAATCGTTAGCTTTGTTAGACCTCTGTTATTGTATTTTCTTCTACATAATTATATTACCGCCTTGTTCAATTTTCTGAAGCAGTATTCCATAAGTAGAACTGGTTTGAATCTTAGGGGAAGGTGACAAACATGTTTGTTATTTATTGACCCATTTTTTTGAAATGAAAAGGTATCCTTGATAGTAACAGATCATCTAGGTTGAATATTATTGCTCAACTCACAAATCATTTTTGCAAATGAACTTTTCAATGCTGTATGGTACACTTGACATTATATTTAGCACAAGAAATGAAACATTAGAAGCAGGAAATGAAAAGGAAAAACAATTTGTGTGTGCATGAAAATCTACAAACAACTCAATCGAAATATGCATGGAAGATTCAAGAGTCTTGTAAGATTTGTTGGGGGCACATCTTAGATGCAACAAAGTTATGTTAATTGTTTCCATTTTGATCTCTTAAAATTCTATTTTTTAGGTTGTTTATAGCAAGTGGAATTAGAAATTTTGATTAGAGATAATAGGCATTTTGGAAAAGAAATTCAATTTCACTTACAAGGAAGTTAAAGGACTGAATTGCAAACAAATATAGCCTCATAAAATTTACAAGCCGAGCAAAGTTTCATTGCACGTGGAAAAATGGAATAATATAGTATTTTGGTATGCATTATCCATTTGTGTTTTTTTTAACAAGTCATACAATTTTCAATTATTCACAAAAAAATTTGTATGTCATGATAGATATGGATTCACACTGGTTTTCAGCACTTTTTGACGGGGGTTATGATGACCTAATGAATAACGTTGCCGATTACGTTAATTATGGTAATTCTTCTATAAATGATGGAGATTGTAGTGATAATCACAGTTCTGATAATGACGATGACGATGATGACGACAACGATTACATTAATCGTATTTATTGATGGTGATTTGTATTTCATGAATTTGCGAAACTTATTTTTTTAGTCAGCTCAAATTGATGTCATTTTGCTGGTTTATCGTATATTAGAATTGTGTAAGAGATATCGATGGTATACATGTGCGTGCATATGTTTCTTCTAAAAATCAAATTCCATTTATCGGATGAAAAGGTGTGCCGACCCAGAATGTTATGGCTACATGTAGCTTTGACATGTAATTCACATTTATTTGGGCGGGTTGGGAAGGTAGTGCACAAATTTTTCTCAAGGCAATTGACAATCTACGTATAAAATTTTCTAAGCCACCAGAAGGTAGTAATATGTGTATGTGTGTATGTGTGTGTGTGTGTGTGTGTGTGTGTGTGTGTGTGTGTGTGATAATTAATGTTATTTTGTTTTTTTTTTTTTGCAATTTTCAATTTAAAAAGATTATATGTATTTATAGGGAAATACTACTTGGTTGATTCGGGATATCCTAATGAATATGAATTTTTAGGTCCATATAGAGGTCAAAGATATCATTTACAAGAATTTAGGAGGTGAGGACAACCACAAACTCGTGAAGAAATTTTCAACTGTATGCACTCTTCATTACGTTGTGTGATAGAACGTACATTTGGAGTTTGGAAAAAAAGATGGCAAATCCTACAGAATATGCCATCCTTTAATTACAAGGCACAAGTTAGAATTGTTGTCACATCCATGACAATTCATAATTACATTAGAAGAACTTCAATGCAAGATGTGGCATTTATAGAGTTCGATCGCCATCCTACTTTTGTGCTCGATGATTTTTTAACTGATGTGGCTTCACATTCACAAAGCCAAGGACACCACAGGCTTTTGCGAATGGATTACGTACGTGATGAGATTGCTGCAAGTTTAATGACACAATTATAAATTATTGTTCTAATATGTTTAGATCTATTTGCAAAAATTTATTGGTTGTAATGTTACTTTTATGTAACTGTTCATTAATATTATGAATGAAGTCCTTTTAGGTAATTATATCATAATATGAAATTGAATCATAATTTTTAACCAAACACATTAAATAATTTTTTGTTCAATCTCAATTTTAACCACAGTTTTAACCAAATGTATATTTTTCCAAACCACAACCACAACAACCACCACAATACCAAACACACTCTTATATGCTATTTTTAATGTCATTTTTTTAGTAGAGTAAATTATAGCTTTTTCTATATATGTCATTTTTTTTTTAAAATTTTCATCCTCCATTTAATAGTCAAAATCAATGTTGTTAAACTTGATTGATTTCACAAGTCAACTCCATGCCGCCATATTTCAAGCCAAGTTTCACATTGAATTAGATAAAAGTTAACTCGGTCAAATATAATCAACTTGGGGCTCATCAAAATCTGAATGGAATCTATTTTAATTGTCTTTTAATTTTTTCTTTACAACAATATTGATTTGACCTTTTTTTTTTAAATCTTAAAATGTGATGTTAATTCGAATTAATTTAGATTGATTTATCTAACTTGTGACCCGAGTCTTGGATTACACCGAGTTTTATAACTATGGTAAAAATAAGCAAAGATTTAAATAGTTATTTTTGAAACTAAAGGGACTGAATTATTTACTTTATAAAAATAGAAGAGTCAGGTTATAATTAACCTGGAAATTGCCTGTCAAAGTTTTCCCGCGCAAAGCAAAAAAA
>Ga0325410_1001674_pt1 | contig 24591 bp, 12 predicted proteins | sample PopdelMetagenome_16_FD_206182 | JGI IMG/M metagenome (GOLD analysis project Ga0325410, IMG submission 206182) | Populus deltoides microbial communities from Bellville, Georgia, United States - Xylem-PdIQD-R3 | ecosystem: Host-associated > Plants > Phyllosphere > Stem > Wood/Secondary xylem...
TTTTTTTTTTTATTGAAGATTGAAAAGAAAGAATTAAATATAAGCAAAATATTTTTCCCCTGATAAATTATATTTAACTAATATTTCAAAATAGAAAACCTAAAATTTATTGAGGTTAAAAAATAACATATAAATGACGAGTCTGATAATTCACTGATAACTTAATGTTTAATTGAATCTAAAAAAATGAGAAATTATTATTTATCAATCAATAGCCATTTTTTTTTAGAAGGGCATATCCAAACAAAAACAATAAATACTACCAATAAACTTACCTAAGATCTAAGCGCGAGGTCAAGACGTGATGACATGGCTATTTATTTATTTATTTATTTATTTAAGATGGGGGTTTGATTAATCGACGAGACAAAACAGCACTCATCAAACAACAAAGAGTGCACTGATGAAGGACTTGTCGAAAGAAGCCCTTGATGGAATGGTAGGGCCCAGCCATATGATATGTCTGAAAAGCAGACTTTAATGGGCAGTAGGCCCAACCCAATCCTACAGCGGAAAGCAAAAGGCTCTTTCTTAATATACTGATGTAAAAAGTAAAAAATAAAAAATAAAAAATAAAAAAATATTATTTTAAACACTGCTCAAGAAGATGCATGATTTAGAAGAGAGGCTAAAATCTCTATTGAGAGACCGGCTGACCATTGACCCTACATGGGTCCACTTTGTTTATTAATTGCAATGCCTTACGAGGCAGGTCACTTTCTTTTCTTTTATTTAATCAGTGATCTATGCAGGAATAAATAATTAAAAAGTACTTTACAGTAAGCCCCCAAAAGAAATTTGGTTCTTCCCATTTCCATCGGGACTCATCTGTGAGGTGGAGCGTGTTTCGTCTTTTTGTCTGCCAATTGCCTTAGACATAAAAATTAAGTGGAGCCACATGAATATTAAAAAAGAATAAAAATAAAAATACTAGTTAGAAGAAAATATCCACTGATAAAATAATATTAGCTTACCAAGTGAAAACCTATTCGACAAACAAATCATCTTTTTTTAATTTGCTGTCCTTTTATGTTGTTTCCGTTTCCTCACTAAGATACTAAAAATCATGAAGGACGTCCTTCGTTAATAAATCTTTAACATGTTACAGAGAATAATATAAATTATATTCTAGAATTTTATTTAGAAACTTAAGTTATTGGGTTGAGATGGTTTTTTGATATGTTATCAGAACCTTGATGACTAAACTATTATGAGTTTGAATCTCATCTCCCTTATTTATTTGGTAAAAATTAAGCACAAGATAATATGAGTTTGTGCAAATTTTAAGGTTAAAGAGCTTTTACTTGAGAGTGTATGTTAGAGAATAATATAAATTATATCATGTGATTTAATCTAAAAATTTAAACTATTGAGTTAGAGCTTACTTGAGACAACCAATTTCCTTTCAAGAAATATTGATGCAGTTCACACTGACTTTATTCTCAGACACCAAAATTGCTACTCACAACAACTTTTAAGAGTTATATAAACAAGCCACTGAAGAGGGTGAGGAGCAGAAAAACTAGCATAGCAATTGAAAATAATGGAGCTACCAACTATAGGAAGAAATGCTCTGACATCATTTCGACGAGGCACGATAAGTCTAGATATGGATGCAGATTCTATTCTAGAGGAGGATGAGGGAGTTCATTTGCAGTGGGCTGCGATTGAGAGATTGCCAACCTTTAAAAGGATCAAGACCTCACTGTTTGAAGCAAGCAATGCGAAAGATGGCGAAGGGAAGAAAGTAACTGATGTTACTAAGCTCGGGGCAGCTGAAAGACATCTCTTCATCGAGAAGCTGATAAACCACATTGAAAATGATAATCTCAGGTTGCTACAGAATCTCAGAGAAAGGATAGAAAGGTAGGTTTGCCTCACGTTCTTAGTACATGAAACTTTTAATATCAAAATCTTTTAATGTTAGTATTCACTGTCAGTACTTCCGACAGATATTTGTTCGAATATATTCGGTAGAATGTATTCACCCATGCAGCTAGGGAAATGGCAACGTGGACTAAATTTCCTGACTATTTATTTGGATTAGTTCTATTCCTAAATTTAGCTAACAGAGAACCAATAGGAGATTTTTGCAATTCAGATTCAATCTGTGTTTACAGTTATGTATGGACAAGTGCAAGTAGCTCCCGTCTGCTGGTGGAGTTTAAATTATGTTGGTTAAAACTAACAAATGACTTTCTTATAGAGTGGGCATGAAGTTACCTACTGTGGAGGTGAGGTACAAGAATTTGTCAGTGGAAGCAGAATGTGAGGTAGTTCAGGGAAAGCCTCTCCCGACGCTATGGAACTCCATTGCGAGCTTCTTGTCTGTAAGTTGGCTTTTCTGTTAGTCTATTGTTTGAAATTCTTGGCCTTCTCTTAACTGTTCAGAAAGGGTCATCATTGTAGGACGGAAAAAAATTCTGACGAGTCCAGGACCAGTACTTGATTTTTAAGATAGAATAAGCATAAATTGTCTCCAACAGGATTAACTAGCTATCCCATGAACAGGGTTTCAGAAAGATAGTGAGGAGCAAGCCTCGAGAAACCAAGATAAGCATCCTTAAGGATGTTTCTGGCATCATTAAACCATCAAGGTAACGCAAATCAATGTTTATAGAGTATTTAAAAAAGACAGCTAAAGATAAGATTCAATTCAGATTAAGAACTGCTACTTTTTTTCTTGGCAAAGCAAGTCGGTTAAGAATTTTAAATGGAATACATGCGCGCGCGCGCACACTTTGCAAGAAACAGACTGATCCAAGTAGAATGTCTGAGATTGTGACTGATGGAAGACATGGTATATGCAGGCTTACTCTTCTTCTTGGTCCGCCAGGCTGTGGGAAAACCAGCTTATTATTGGCTCTTTCAGGAAGACTAGATCAATCCCTTGAGGTTAGTATTTAAGAATGCTGCATACGATGAGATTTGAGAAGGTGATATGCTGAGCTTCAATATTGTTAAGACAGTTTGAAGCTTGTTTTGTGTTAATTTGGCACCCTTTGAGTCTCGTATGATATGTAAATACATGGGCATTCCTGTAAACTCCATGAAGCCTATGGGGAAAACTTCAGAATCTTTTTTCCAAGAACCATCTTAAAATCACCAAAACAAAGCATGTTTGAACACACTACGAAAAAACAAACGGACTGCAAAAACAGATGATGCGCTTCCATTATCCTTAATGCAGAAGCCAGATATTAGTCCTTTTTTACATTTCACATGCACGAAGGAACTCCATTATTACAGTGGTGACAAAATCCCTTTTCTATTCTTTATTACAGGTTGAAGGGGAAATCTCTTATAACGGTTACAAGCTTGATGAGTTTGTTCCTCAAAAAACATCAGCCTACATAAGTCAATATGACCTGCACATGCCTGAGATGACTGTCCGCGAAACTATTGACTTCTCGGCACACTGCCAGGGTGTTGGAAGCAGAGCAGGTAATTTTCTTTGTTATCTTGCCTTATCTGTTCTCAGTACATTGCATTGTTCCACAAGGATTAGTTAAGACTCCACTCACTTTCCTGGCTTGTAGATATTATGCTGGAGGTCAGCAGAAGGGAAAAGGAAGCAGGAATTGTCCCTGATCCTGATGTAGACACCTACATGAAGGTGAGTCAAATTTAGATTTGATAATTTTCGTCAGCCATTTAGTCAGTGTTTAGAGAACATGATTCTTGCAGGCAATCTCAGCTGAAGGACAAAGAAGAAATCTCCAGACAGACTATGTTTTAAAGGTAGTTATTATTAAGCAGGGCTAGAGTAACGTAGGTGATGACAATATTTCACGCTTGGTATTTGTGTCTATATTGACACAGAAACTTCAACATTTTTGGCCTATTAGATTCTTGGACTGGACATTTGTGCTGATATAATGGTTGGTGGTCCATTGAGAAGAGGGATTTCAGGTGGTGAAAAGAAAAGGCTAACAACAGGTAAAATAAAGTTTTTTTTTCTCCCCTCTTTTGCTGGCACGGAGTGGAAGTGAGGGAGCCTCATATCATCCTTGACACAAGCTTATAATGCAAAATTTCATCTTCCAGGAGAAATCATTGTTGGTCCCACTCAAGCTTTATTTATGGATGAAATATCAACTGGGCTAGACAGCTCCACAACCTTTCAGATAGTTACCTGTCTTCAGCAACTGGTGCACATCACAGATTCAACCGCACTAATTTCACTTCTTCAGCCAGCACCTGAAACTTTTAATCTATTTGATGATGTAATATTGATGGCTGAGGGTAAGATTGTCTACCATGGTCCTTGCAGTCATGCACTCCAATTTTTTGAAGATTGTGGTTTCAAATGTCCACAAAGAAAAGGTGCTGCGGACTTCCTTCAGGAGGTGCGGGAAGCAGCTTTAATTCTCCTTATTTCTTGCACTGCTCAATTCCGTCTTCTTTTCATGTCTTAATTTTATCAATCAACCATTCACAGGTAATCTCAAAGAAGGATCAAGCACAATACTGGTGCCACGCTGACATTCCTTACCAGTATGTTTCAGTTAATCAGTTCATTGAAATGTTCAAAGCAAGTAGTATTGGACAGACACTAGCAGAAGAGCTCTCAAAACCATACGATAAATCCTGGTGTCCTAATAGTGCCTTGTCATTTAGCATTTACTCCTCAAGAAAATGGGAATTATTCAAAGCTTGCATGGCTAGAGAGCTGCTTCTTATGAAAAGGAACACATTTGTTTACGTTTTCAAAACTGCACAGGTTAGGATTCACTCAAATGGCTAGATCGCGCAATGTTTCCATAGATGAACTATCATTTACTAAAAACTAACACATTTCAAATTCTCTTTCTCCCAACAGCTCATCTTCACTGCAATTATAACAATGTCAGTATTTGTAAGCACCAAGACGGCAGTGGACTTGATGAGTGCAAACTATCTGATGGGCTCTATGTACTATGCACTGATCAGGCTTTTTACTAATGGATTTGCAGAGTTGTCCTTGACTGTTATTAGACTTCCTGCAGTTCAAAAACAAAGATCATTCTACCTATATCCAGCTTGGGCTTATGCCATTCCAGCCTCTATACTAAAGATTCCATTTTCACTTCTTGATTCTATAATCTGGACAGGCATAACTTACTATGTTATTGGGTATAGCCCTGAAGTGACAAGGTAAGGTCGCGTGTTATACCACCAAAACTAAGAATTATAGTCTTCATAGAAATTAAAATCTTTCTACGTTATATATAATTCCTGTTCAACCTGTGGGATCAAGGTTTCTTTGCCAGTTTCTTCTGCTATTCGCTCTCCATCTAACATCAACATCGATGTGTCGATTCTTTGCCTCAATTTTCCAAACGATGGTACTAGCAACAACAGTTGGTTCTGTTATCTTAGTTCTAATGTTCTTGTTTGGAGGCTTCATTCTTCCACTGCGTAAGCTGAGTTCATAATTTCCTTTTGCTTTAATACAAAAGGAGGACAAGCAGACTAACTAAAGTTTGGTTCTTGCAGCCTCTTTGCCGCCTTGGTTGAGGTGGGGATTCTGGATTTTTCCCATGACATATGGGGAAATTGGCATAACCCTAAACGAATTCCTTGCTCCACGATGGAAAAAGGTGCGCACTAAAATTGCACTATTGTTGGTTCCTTGCTCAATTGACACGAAAACCTTCATAACTTGAGTTCATTTTCAATCACAGATGTTAAATGGAAACACCACCATGGGAAAAGGTGTCCTGACCAGCCATGGTTTGAACTTCGAAGGCTATTTCTATTGGATATCACTAGGGGCTTTGTTTGGATTCACAATACTTTTTGATCTTGGCTTCATCTTAGCCTTAACTTACTTGAAACGTAAGTCATTCTCGAACAATTTTAACAAAAACTAAAAAAATAGAAGGTCGGCCACTGTTAACTGTGAACCTCTGCCTAGATTTTTTTTTTTTTATCATATACTTAAATTTTCATTTTTTTCCTTTCTATTGTATCTTTTTTGGTCTAATTATATAAAATTAAGAAAATACATGGTTCAATCCTAATTCATAATAATATTTATTTTGATTCAAAAGTTCATTTTATTTATTTTATATTTTCTGAGTTAGAGAAAATAGAGAGAATATTGTCAAAAAATTGTGAAAGATAGAGAAAATAGTTGGTTTTCATGATAAATACAACAAAAATTATCAAATTTGATGTTAACGAGTTTCATTTGATTTGATGAGAAGAGTTCAATGTGATGGGTTTTCCTGTAAACATGTCTAAAAAAAGATCGAGTATCATTTTGATTCTTTAGATCTGGTTAATTTGGTTTTTTTTGGTGATTTTAAGGTGTTTTGAGGTTAATAGATGATATAAAAAAAACTTTTTTATGATATTTATTAAGAGTTTTTGAATAAAAATCAATGAAAATTGAATTTTCAACGCCTAAAACCCTGTCTTATAATTTTTAACCATTACTATAATAGCTGGATTCTAGACATAACAGGCAACATATCATTTATTCTTCGTTAAAAACAAAAATAGCCTCAAAGCATATAAGTTTCACCCAGTCTCACACATGATTTAATAGAAAACTCGAACTTAACAAAAACTCCGGTCAAGAGTTTTTAAGTTTGACTTGCTAGATCGAATTTAATAATAATTTCAATGAATTCCTATAATTTTGATATTTTTTTTAGAATAACTTTGATATATTTTTTAAATGTTGTGGCGAGTAAACTAGTATGAAAAAAAAGAAAAAGAAAATTTAAATAATAACTGACAATAGCTTACCTTAACACAGCACCGAAGATGTCCAGAGCTATTGTTTCAAAAAAGAGGTTCTCTCAGCTCCAAGGAAGAGAAGATCAGGAGTGGAGTAGGCAGCCAGAGAATGAATCAATCCCAGCTCATAACCCCGAAACAAGAAAAACAGGTAATATAGACGGAACTATTGTTAAATCAAACTTCAACATGATCAAAAACTCATGCAACAATTAGTACGCTGTTGGTTATGCAGAGATGATGGTTCTGCCATTTGTGCCACTAACGATGACATTTAAGGACTTGCGGTATTATGTTGACACACCCCCAGTAAGTTTAACCACAGTTCAAATATAATAATTATAAGAGTGTGATCCTCAGTAGACTTCAATGATATATCTATTATGTACTTCTGCACAGGAAATGAAAAGGCATGGCTTCAGCGAGAAGAAACTTCACCTGCTTTCTGATATCACAGGAGCATTTAAGCCTGGAGTTCTTACAGCATTGATGGGGGTTAGCGGAGCTGGGAAAACAACCCTCATGGATGTTCTTTCTGGAAGGAAAACTGGAGGTATTATTGAAGGAGATATACGAATAGGAGGGTATCCAAAAGTACAACAAACATTTGCAAGGATTTCAGGTTATTGCGAGCAGAACGATATTCATTCTCCACAGATTACTGTAGAAGAATCCATTGTTTACGCTGCTTGGTTGCGATTACCACCGGAGATCGATGAACAAACAAAATCGGTATGTTATCCTGACCAAAAAATATGATCAACTGAGGCAACACTATCATCCAGATAATGTTTGAAGGGAAAACTTGAAAACTTCACTAGGCAAAGCCACACAATACGTTGTCTACCTAGCACATGAACCCTCAGAACCACAGAAATGCATTTCATGAAATAAAATATCCGCGTGGAATGCATTAAAAAATATGATTTTGTATACAAAACGAACCATATCATGTTTGAATGAACTGATAGCAGCCCTTGATTTTCTGTCATGCAGAGATTTGTCGAAGAAGTCATTGAAACGATCGAACTTCATGACATAAAGTTTTCTCTGGTCGGAATTCCAGGCCGAAGTGGTCTTTCTACTGAACAGCGTAAAAGGCTAACGATTGCAGTGGAGCTTGTTTCAAATCCATCGATAATATTTATGGATGAACCGACATCAGGTTTAGATAGTAGAGCAGCTGCAATTGTCATGCGCGCGGTGAAGAACGTGGTTGCCACAGGAAGAACAACAGTTTGCACCATTCACCAGCCGAGCATTGACGTCTTTGAGGCTTTTGATGAGGTAGCACACGTAATGCTTTCTTTTACTGGCATATGAGTAACCTACTAATATTTTTTTGGATCCACGTGTATACTCATTGGAACTAAGATTTGGAGAGGAGCAGCCCAATCTATCTGATAAGAACAGGATTCATACCCTTCTTATATCGTTGAATGACTAAGGGAGATGTTTATTCATGCAGTTGATTCTAATGAAAAGGGGAGGAATGATTATATATTCAGGAATGCTCGGTCACCATTCATGTAAGCTTATCGAGTACTTCGAGGTATGAACACCAGTAAAAGCACTGAACTTCATTATAAGCAAATGAAACCCTAGTTGTAACAACAATCATTTTTATCAACAATTTTTCTTACCCTTACTATTAGACTTGTCGGGCATCGTCCTGAGTGTGAGGTCGATACGGATAACTTATTTACATGTCTTCACTACTGGACAGGGTATTTCAGGTGTGCCAAAGATCAAAGATAACTACAATCCTGCAACATGGATGTTGGAGGTTACTTCTGCATCGATGGAATCAGAACTTGAATTAGATTTCGCAAAACTTTATAAGGAGTCTCCTCTGTACCAGTAAGTATATATTTCATATCTTCCAGCAAAGCAAAACTTCATGGAAATGTTTGATAGCACAATTTGTTTCCCGGATTTTGTCACATGATATGCACCCATCGTGCAGTTAGAAGGATTATAAAATAATCAGAACTTGACTTGCAGGCTCTCTGTATTAATCATAAACTTCATTCTACTCTTTGATCATAGGGAGACGACTGAGTTGGTCCAGCAGTTGAATAAACCTCCTCCAGGTTCAAGAGACCTGCAGTTTTCCACTCCTTTTCCACAGAGTAGATGGGAGCAGTTTACAGCATGTTTATGGAAGCAACACTTGTCCTATTGGAGAAGTCCTGAGTACAACTTGGCACGATTCATCGTCATGATCGTTGCATCGCTGTTGTTTGGAATAGTCTTTTGGCAGAAGGGAAAGGAAATGTTAGCTCATCTTTCCCTTCAACTTAAATCAGAAAAGCAGCATCAATTTCTTTAAGAACTGATGAATTGCCTTTCCTTTGTTCTTGTAGAAACAATGAGCAAGACTTGATCAACATACTTGGATCGATGTACACTGCTGTAATATTCCTGGGCATAAACAACTGTTCAACAGTTGTACCATACGTGGTAACAGAGCGGACCGTATTCTACCGTGAGAAATTTGCAGCAATGTATTCCCCATGGGCTTATTCATTAGCACAGGTTCAGCATTAGCACGAAAGATTCATTTACTTTTCATAGCAATAAGTTCCTCGTTTTACTTTGATAATTTTCCACAAATGATAACACAAGTAATCCTTCTGAATACTGCAGGTGACTATCGAGATTCCTTACGTTCTATTGCAAGCATTTTTGTATGTAGCCATCACATATCCAACAACTGGGTACTACTGGTCAGCCTCCAAAGTCTTTTGGTACTTCTATGTAACCTTCTGCACATTTCTCTACTTTGTTTTTCTCGGAATGCTGCTAGTTTCAATGACACCAAGCGTCGAAGTAGCTTCCATATTGTCTGCCGCAGTCTACACTATATTAAATCTATTCTCAGGCTTCCTTCTGCCGGGAAAGGTAACTCCTCTTTAGTTCTAGGCTGCATTTAAATATGAGTTGGGCTTGCTTCTTACCTATGCTATTTTATGTACAGAAAATTCCCAAGTGGTGGATTTGGTGCTATTACCTCAGCCCCACATCATGGTCCCTAAATGGTTTTCTCACATCACAATATGGAGACATTGACAAGGAGATCTCCATATTCGGGGAGCTCAAGACAGTAAGTTCCTTTCTACAAGATTATTATGGCTTTCGACATGATCACTTGGGCATTGTGGCTGCTGTTCTCGCTGCGTTCCCAGTTGCTTTCGCATTGCTATTCGCATATTGCATAGGGAAATCAAATTTTCAGAGACGATGAAGGAAGATCCAAACAATCATTTTGAATTTCAAATATTTTCATGTATAAGCAAAATAAATTATCATACGCTGTTGAAACTAGACACTAATTGGGCCGCGCCGTGCATATCCAAGCCATTGTGGGTCGTGCCACGCTAGCTCACGTGCTAGAAAACCTTAGCCCAGTATCAACACTATTTACTGATGTGTCTGTCAGCCGTGCTGTGCTTGGGCTGGTCCGACCTAGTAATCATTGTAATTATTATTATCATTATGAAATAATGAAGAAATTACATCATATATTTAAGCAGCAGAGAAGAGCACTATTGTAACAAGAGAAAATCTTGAACCATGGTATGTATTTGGCAAGAAAGTGAATTGCACCCATTAGTTAATTAATTAATTAACAAAAATTAAAAGAGGAGATGAATTCTCCTTACAATGCTTTTTTGTGAACACTCGAATCTGAGGTTCATGACCAGTAAAGCAGAAGTGATATCAGCGGGACATCATATTTACATTAAATCTCAGAGCAGACATATCAAAAGAACAAGTTATTTAAAATTACGCAACATTTCATAATCTTTTAAAATATTATATTTTTCAAAACTAATAAAATCAAATGATAGTTTAAAACTTCTCATCAGTAATTAAAACAAAAATAATAATTTATAATACTCATTACATTATCAAAATCCAAACTTAATTAAAACAAAGTAACCCTAAAATGGATGGAGGGATAAAAGTTAGGTTATATATTAAGGGTTCCTAGTTTAGTAAAAAAAAAAATAGATTAAATAAAAAGTTCATCTTTCATCCATAGAAAAGAACTTTAAAATTAATTTAGGTATAAATTAGAAATTTTTTTATTCTTGACCGCACAAAAATGATAATTGCTTCAACACTTAATTAATCATGATGGAAAGTATATATTCTATTAATTTTCCGTTACTATGCTTAACATATTAAAATTATCTTTTATATATATATATATATATATATAATGCAAAGATTCATGGTGATGAAGTAATGGAAGGCGTCATAGATTCTCGTTGCTGCTGCAGCAAGACGTCATAGTAATTAATTATTGGCGCTTTTTATAGAAATAAAACATGAGTTGAAGTTTAACATTTACTCCTTTGCATGCTCGCTGGGCTGCAGCTGAACATTGTTTATATATAATTAGGCAGATGGTAAAGCTATATAGGACAAGGTGAAATTAAACAGCAGATTTTATTAAATACAAGACAACAAGTTCCACGCAGCTAATATTATTAATTACAAGCATATATATGAACAAGCATCCAAAATAATGCCATTGACTTTCTTTATTTAAAAAGAAAAAAATATCTTTTTTTTTTTAAATTATCTCACATTACAGTATTAAAACTGAAGTAACTTTAATACCAAGATCAGTTCAAGAACAAGGCATGTTCATTGGTCAGAAAGAGACGTCAAGATGTGTAATAACTTACGTACGGCGCAGTGATTTCATATTATTTTGTAATGATTTAGCTCTGATATCTAACAGAAAGACAAAAAGGAGTATTTGTGCTGCAGAGGAGAAATTCCTTGCTTGTCAACTGCTTATGGATTTGGTATAAGATCACGCCATATGATTTGATTGGTGCTAGACGGTACTAATCGATCCGGCGAAGTTTTTAAGAACATAAGAGTAATATTAAAATAGTAGCGACTCCCGGGCATTGTATATAGTTACACAATTAACTATTTTGCTGCCTCTACGTGCATTGAATAATTTTTTTTATTTTTTTAATATATATACTTTTTAAATATCTTTTTTACAGCAAAAAATTTAATTATAAATTAAAAAGTCTATACATGCATTTAATTAAATAAATCAATAACTATTTGTATTTATAAATACAAAAAAATGTTAATGTATCTATTTCACTCGCTTAGTTGCAAGTCGAATAATTTTCTTTTCTAACGCAAATGAATTAATGTGTAGGTGTTATTAACATGTTTGTTGACAATGAGTAAAAAATATAACCGTTAATAGAAAGTCGATACTTACATATAATAAATATATAATAAAGATTATATATGTCAATAAAGACATATAAAATCTCAAACTTATTTTTAACATGGTAGTAAGATGGGACATTGTTGCAATTGCTATATTGAATCACTATTTTCTTAGTCTTTGTATAATATATATATTTTTAAAAAGTGTAAAGAAAAAAAATTGCAAAAGAATGATGATAAGATAAAAAAGAATGGTATAAATAGGCTAAGTATAGAGTGATAAATATTTCAAGTATAGAGAATAGAAAATAATATTTTTTCCAAAAAAATATGTAAAGAAAAAAAAGAAAAACTAAGAAAATATATTTTTTAAAAATGGTGATAAATGTAAAATGATAAAAATATCAAGTATAAAGACAAAAAGATACAAGAAAAACTTGTTTTCTAAATTATTAAAAAAAGATGAAAATAATAGTTTTGTCATCGCTGCAGTGAAAAAATTCGAGAAATTTTCAATTATGCCATTTCTACAGTGTTTTTTAAATTTTAAAAAACTAAAAATTATAGTTTTACCACCGCTACAATAAAAATATTGGAGAAGATCTCAATTTTTCCATTTCTACAGTGAAATGCTTTTTTTCTTTTAGAATATTTATAATGTAATGACCTTATAACGTCATCTAACCAAGCTGAACCGAAGAAATTTAACAAAAATATATTTTGCAAGAGAAATTTACTTTAATGTAGCACTATAAAAAGTTTATTTTGGATTTATAATAGTGAATTAATTTTTTACTCTTCATCAAATCAGTCAAGAAAACCAAGCGTAGGGGTAAATTATTTTTTCTATGTAATTCATTTGTTATTTTTGTTTTTATTAAGGGTATATAGACTATAAAAAGGGGGAGGATATCCTTAAGAGGTTGATTTTGGCTTAATTTTCTAAACTTATATCACACATCTATTATTAGAATTATTCTATGTAAGATTGCATTTTGTCTCAAACAATACTCATTTAAGTATTAGAGAGTCTCTAAATACATGGAAGGGGGCTTTTTGTAGGTACAAGATAGGATCCACCTACCACCTTGGTTAGGGAGAACGATCCGAATTGTTAAAACCAAAAGATTAACTCATTATCTAAGAAATTAGCTTGGCTCTCAAGCCTATTCGATTCATACAAACTTCATCAACACTTATAAAGCATCACATTATTTCATTTCATAGACAAATAGAAAAACACCCCATATATGTTAGAAGTGAGTGAAACACAACTGATTGATTGGTGAAGTGGGGTGAGACCATAGAGTCAGGCTCTTTTTCTAGAATAAGACCATGGAGTGAGGTTCCTCCTATAGGGCGAGCCTATGGAGTCGAGCTGGGTGAGCTCACGAAGTTGTTGTGTTCAAATATGTTGAATGAGATATTTTGAGGAGTTTTATGAGCATGTTAAATTTGAGTTTATCGATGTATCGTTCTAACGTTACAATTGTAAGGCTATTTTATATATATAAAAAATAAAAATAAATCACTAGATCATTAAGCGAAAAAAAAAAAAGTTACAAAAGCAGCAAACTGTTCTCTCGTGGACAAAATGAACATGAACTTTTCAATAGCTTAACATACAACCTCGCAATAAGTTGCTTGATGCTGATAGTTCTAAACAGTTGGTGTGTATTTTTTACTGGTAGATCACGCATTAAGTTTACTGTACTTTTTTAGACAACAGTAACCTCAAGAAAAAACATCCTTGTACCAAACGAATAGCCTAACAAGTAAAGCCCAAAGCTTTTGATCCTATCTTACTAGATAATTTTACAAGCTCAGTTCTAGAAGGGGGCTGGCTATTTGCAACTAGCTGAGCTTTCAAAAACGTTCAAGTTATGATTCAAAGTTGTTATGTGAGCCAAATTTATTATTTTCCCATTTTTTTAAGGATTTTTAGTTTCAATATTCTTTTTAATTCAGGATTTTGATTTTTCTATCTTATAAAATTGGTTATTTAAAAAGATATAAACCTACTAAAATGACAGATCTAATTAGAAAAAAAATATCCCGTAATAAAATATTATTAGGTTAAATGTCCTAAAAATATATTGAAAACCTATTCGATAAATATTTCTTTTATTTGCCGTCCTTTTATGTTGTTTCCATTCCGTCACTGTCGAGTCGTTAAATGATGATGTACGTGCTTTGCCAATGAATCTTCAACCAACTTCCTTCCATGAAATATCAATGCAGTTCACACTGACTTTATTCTCAGACACCAAAATTGCTACTCATGCACAACAACTTTTAAGAGTTATATAAACAAGCCACTGAAGAGGCTGTAGGAGCAGAAAAACTAGCATAGCAATTGAAAATAATGGAGCTAGCAACTATAGGAAGAAATGCTCAGTCATCATTTCGACGAGACACGAATAGTCTAGATATGGATGCAGATTCTATTCTAGAGGAGGATGAGGGAGTTCATTTGCAGTGGGCTGCGATTGAGAGATTGCCAACCTTAAAAAGGATCAAGACCTCACTGTTTGAAGCAAGCAATGCGAAAGATGGCGAAGGGAAGAAAGTAACTGATGTTACTAAGCTCGGGGCAGCTGAAAGACATCTCTTCATCGAGAAGCTGATAAACCACATTGAAAATGATAATCTCAGGTTGCTACAGAATCTCAGAGATAGGATAGACAGGTAGGTTTGCCTCACGTTCTTAGGACATGAAACTTTTAATATCAAAATCTTTTAATGTTATTGACTGTCAGTTCTTCCGACAGATATTTATTCGAATATATTCCGTAGAATGTATTCACCCCTGCAGTCAGGGAAATGGCAACGTGGACTACATTTCCTGACTTCGAGTCAGAGTTATTTATTTGGATCAGTCCTATTCCTAAATTTAGCAAATAGAGAACCAATAGGAGATTTTTGCAATTCAGATTCAATCTGTGTTTACAGTTATGTATGGACAAGTGCAAGTAGCTCCCGTCTGCTGGTGGAGTTTAAATTGTGTTGCTAAAACTAACAAATGACTTTCTTATAGAGTGGGCATGAAGTTACCTACTGTGGAGGTGAGGTACAAGAATTTGTCAGTGGAAGCAGAATGTGAGGTAGTTCAGGGAAAGCCTCTCCCGACGCTATGGAACTCCATTGCGAGCTTCTTGTCTGTAAGTTGGCTTTTCTGTTAGTCTATTGTTTCAAATTCAGGGCCTCCTCTTAACTGTTCAGAAAAGGTCATCATTGTAGTACGGAAAAAAATTCTGACGAGTCCAGGACCAGTACTTGATTTTTAAAATAAAATAAGCATAAATTATTTCCAACAGGATTAACAAGCTATCCCATGAACAGGGTTTCAGAAAGATAGTGAGGAGCAAGCCTCGAGAAACCAAGATAAGCATCCTTAAGGATGTTTCTGGCATCATTAAACCATCAAGGTAACTCAAATCAATGTTTATAGAGTATTTAAAAAAGACAGCTAAAGATAAGATTCAATTCAGATTAAGAACTGCTAATTTTTTTCTTGGCAAAGCAAGTCGGTTAAGATCTTTATATGGAATACATGTGAAAGAAACATACTGATCCAAGTAGAATGTCTGAGATTGTGACTGATGGAAGACATGGTATATGCAGGCTTACTCTTCTTCTTGGTCCGCCAGGCTGTGGGAAAACCAGCTTATTATTGGCTCTTTCAGGAAGACTAGATCAATCCCTTGAGGTTAGTATTTAAGAATGCTGCATACGATGAGATTTGAGAAGGTGATATGCTGAGCTTCAATATTGTTAAGACAGTTTGAAGCTTGTTTTGTGTTAATTTGGCACCCTTTGAGTCTCGTATGATATGTAAATACATGGGCATTCCTGTAAACTCCATGAAGCCTATGGGGAAAACTTCAGAATCTTTTTTCCAAGAACCATCTTAAAATCACCAAAACAAAGCATGTTTGAACACACTACGAAAAAACAAACGGACTGCAAAAACAGATGATGCGCTTCCATTATCCTTAATGCAGAAGCCAGATATTAGTCCTTTTTTACATTTCACATGCACGAAGGAACTCCATTATTACAGTGGTGACAAAATCCCTTTTCTATTCTTTATTACAGGTTGAAGGGGAAATCTCTTATAACGGTTACAAGCTTGATGAGTTTGTTCCTCAAAAAACATCAGCCTACATAAGTCAATATGACCTGCACATGCCTGAGATGACTGTCCGCGAAACTATTGACTTCTCGGCACACTGCCAGGGTGTTGGAAGCAGAGCAGGTAATTTTCTTTGTTATCTTGCCTTATCTGTTCTCAGTACATTGCATTGTTCCACAAGGATTAGTTAAGACTCCACTCACTTTCCTGGCTTGTAGATATTATGCTGGAGGTCAGCAGAAGGGAAAAGGAAGCAGGAATTGTCCCTGATCCTGATGTAGACACCTACATGAAGGTGAGTCAAATTTAGATTTGATAATTTTCGTCAGCCATTTAGTCAGTGTTTAGAGAACATGATTCTTGCAGGCAATCTCAGCTGAAGGACAAAGAAGAAATCTCCAGACAGACTATGTTTTAAAGGTAGTTATTATTAAGCAGGGCTAGAGTAACGTAGGTGATGACAATATTTCACGCTTGGTATTTGTGTCTATATTGACACAGAAACTTCAACATTTTTGGCCTATTAGATTCTTGGACTGGACATTTGTGCTGATATAATGGTTGGTGGTCCATTGAGAAGAGGGATTTCAGGTGGTGAAAAGAAAAGGCTAACAACAGGTAAAATAAAGTTTTTTTTTCTCCCCTCTTTTGCTGGCACGGAGTGGAAGTGAGGGAGCCTCATATCATCCTTGACACAAGCTTATAATGCAAAATTTCATCTTCCAGGAGAAATCATTGTTGGTCCCACTCAAGCTTTATTTATGGATGAAATATCAACTGGGCTAGACAGCTCCACAACCTTTCAGATAGTTACCTGTCTTCAGCAACTGGTGCACATCACAGATTCAACCGCACTAATTTCACTTCTTCAGCCAGCACCTGAAACTTTTAATCTATTTGATGATGTAATATTGATGGCTGAGGGTAAGATTGTCTACCATGGTCCTTGCAGTCATGCACTCCAATTTTTTGAAGATTGTGGTTTCAAATGTCCACAAAGAAAAGGTGCTGCGGACTTCCTTCAGGAGGTGCGGGAAGCAGCTTTAATTCTCCTTATTTCTTGCACTGCTCAATTCCGTCTTCTTTTCATGTCTTAATTTTATCAATCAACCATTCACAGGTAATCTCAAAGAAGGATCAAGCACAATACTGGTGCCACGCTGACATTCCTTACCAGTATGTTTCAGTTAATCAGTTCATTGAAATGTTCAAAGCAAGTAGTATTGGACAGACACTAGCAGAAGAGCTCTCAAAACCATACGATAAATCCTGGTGTCCTAATAGTGCCTTGTCATTTAGCATTTACTCCTCAAGAAAATGGGAATTATTCAAAGCTTGCATGGCTAGAGAGCTGCTTCTTTTGAAAAGGAACACATTTGTTTACGTTTTCAAAACTGCACAGGTTAGGATTCACTCAAATGGCTAGATCGCGCAATGTTTCCATTGATGAACTATCATTTACTTAAAACTAACACATTTCAAATTCCCCTTCTCCCAACAGCTCATCCTCACTGCGTTTATAACAATGTCAGTATTTGTACGCACCAATACGGAAGTGGACTTGATGAGTGCAAACTATCTGATGGGCTCTATGTACTATGCACTGATCAGGCTTTTTACTAATGGAGTTGCAGAGTTGTCCTTGACTGTTATTAGACTTCCTGCAGTTCAAAAACAAAGATCATTCTACCTATATCCAGCTTGGGCTTATTCCATTCCAGCCTCTATACTAAAGATTCCATTTTCAGTGCTTGATTCTTTACTGTGGACAGGCATAACTTATTATGTTATTGGGTATAGCCCTGAAGTGACAAGGTAAGGTCGTGTGTTATACCACCAAAACTAAGAATTATAGTCTTCATAGAAAAAGCTTTCTTTTCAGTCTACGTTATATATAATTGCTGTTCAACCTGTGGGATCAAGGTTTCTTTGCCAGTTTCTTCTGCTATTCGCTCTCCATCTAGCCTCAACATCGCTGTGTCGATTCATTGCCTCAATTTTCCAAACGATGGTACTTGCAACAACAGCTGGTTTTGTGATCTTAGTTCTAATGTTCTTGTTTGGAGGCTTCATTCTTCCACTGAGTAAGCTGAGTTCATAATTTCCTTTTGCTTTAATACAAAAGTTGGACAAGCAGACTAACTAAAGTTTGGTTCTTGCAGCCTCTTTGCCGCCTTGGTTGAGGTGGGCATTCTGGATTTTTCCCATGACATACGGGGAAATTGGCATAACCCTAAACGAATTCCTTGCTCCACGATGGAAAAAGGTGCGCACTAAAATTGCACTATTGTTGGTTCCTTGCTAAATTGAAACGAAAACCTTCATAACTTGAGTTCATTTTCAATCACAGATGTTAAATGGAAACACCACCATGGGAAAAGGTGTCCTGACCAGCCATGGTTTGAACTTCGAAGGCTATTTCTATTGGATATCACTAGGGGCTTTGTTTGGATTCACAATACTTTTTGATCTTGGCTTCATCTTAGCCTTAACTTACTTGAAACGTAAGTCATTGTCGAACACTTTTAACAAAAACAAAAAAATTGAAGGCCGGTCATTGTAAACAGTGAACCTCTGCCGAGATTTTTTAATTTTGATTCTTTGGTCTGGTTAATTTTGGTTTGTTTTTGGTGATTTTGAGGGTTTTAGAGGTTAGTTAGTAAATGCATGACTATATATGTGAGATGGGTATAACAAGAAACACGTAGCTTGTTGTTTATATATATATAAATTGCCTCACTGAAGCCATAAATTTAAATTTTGTTAACGCCCTGACATGCTAGGCCACTAAGACGTGTGCGTAGTTTTTTTTAGTTCTCTAATATTGAGTTTTTGATTAAATTTTTTATTGTTTTTTTTTTAAATTTTATCTTTTAATATTAAAACATTTTTTAATTTTTTTATCATATAATTAAAATAAAAAATTATTAAATCCATTAGAAATCAAAATTTAAATCACGAGTTTGACAATTTAATTTAAATTGACCAAGATTGATCTAAGATATTATCGTCTAAATATTAAAAAAATAATAGTTTTATTTAAAAAAACTTAATTTTTTTTAACAATTATCCAAATTATTTTTAAATCCATACGTTTAATCTTTATTTTTTATGTTATTTTTTTATCATTTTTTTATTTTTATTTATAAACCGGTTGAGAATTTTCAAGTTCACCTTCGTGGATTGAAATCTTAATGAGTTCTCGAAACTTGAATATTTTTTTTACGTAATGCTGCGGGAAGTAAACTAGTAAGAAAAAAAAGAAAAGGAAAATTTAAATAATAATTGACAATAACTTACCTTAACACAGCACCGAAGATGTCCAGAGCTATTATTTCAAAAAAGAGGTTCTCTCAACTCCAAGGAAGAGAAGATCAGGAGTGGAGTAGGCAGCCAGAGAATGAATCAATCCCAGCTCATAACCCCGAAACAAGAAAAACAGGTAAGATAGACGGAACTATTGTTAAATCAAACTTCAACATGATCAAAAACTCATGCAACAATTAGTACGCTGTTGGTTATACAGAGATGATGGTTCTGCCATTTGTGCCACTAACGATGACATTTAAGGACGTGCGGTATTATGTTGACACACCCCCAGTAAGTTTAACCACAGTTCAAATATAATAATTATAAGAGTGTGATCCTGATCAGTAGACTTCAATGATATATCTATTATATCCTTCTGCACAGGAAATGAAAAGGCATGGCTTCAGCGAGAAGAAACTTCACCTGCTTTCTGATATCACCGGAGCATTTAAGCCTGGAGTTCTTACAGCATTGATGGGGGTTAGCGGAGCTGGGAAAACAACCCTCATGGATGTTCTTTCTGGAAGGAAAACTGGAGGTATTATTGAAGGAGATATACGAATAGGAGGGTATCCAAAAGTACAACAAACATTTGCAAGGATTTCAGGTTATTGCGAGCAGAACGATATTCATTCTCCACAGATTACTGTAGAAGAATCCATTGTTTACGCTGCTTGGTTGCGATTACCACCGGAGATCGATGAACAAACAAAATCGGTATGTTATCCTGACCAAAAAATATGATCAACTGAGGCAACACTATCATCCAGATAATGTTTGAAGGGAAAACTTGAAAACTTCACTAGGCAAAGCCACACAATACGTTGTCTACCTAGCACATGAACCCTCAGAACCACAGAAATGCATTTCATGAAATAAAATATCCGCGTGGAATGCATTAAAAAATATGATTTTGTATACAAAACGAACCATATCATGTTTGAATGAACTGATAGCAGCCCTTGATTTTCTGTCATGCAGAGATTTGTCGAAGAAGTCATTGAAACGATCGAACTTCATGACATAAAGTTTTCTCTGGTCGGAATTCCAGGCCGAAGTGGTCTTTCTACTGAACAGCGTAAAAGGCTAACGATTGCAGTGGAGCTTGTTTCAAATCCATCGATAATATTTATGGATGAACCGACATCAGGTTTAGATAGTAGAGCAGCTGCAATTGTCATGCGCGCGGTGAAGAACGTGGTTGCCACAGGAAGAACAACAGTTTGCACCATTCACCAGCCGAGCATTGACGTCTTTGAGGCTTTTGATGAGGTAGCACACGTAATGCTTTCTTTTACTGGCATTATGAGTAACCTACTAATATTTTTTTGGATTCACGTGTATACTCATTGGAACTAAGATTTGGAGAGGAGCCAGCCCAATCTATCTGATATGAACACGATTCATACCCTTCTTATATCGTTGAATGACTAAGGGAGATGTTTTTTCATGCAGTTGATTCTAATGAAAAGGGGAGGAATGATTATATATTCAGGAATGCTCGGTCACCATTCATGTAAGCTTATCGAGTATTTCGAGGTATGGCCACCAGTACAAGCACTGAACTTCTTTATAAGCAAATGAAACCCTAGTTGTAACAACCATCATTTTTATCAACAATTTTTCTTACCCTTACTATTAGACTTGTCAGGCATCTTCCTGAGTGTGAGGTCGATACGGATAACTTATTTACATGTCTTCACTACTGGACAGGGTATTTCAGGTGTGCCAAAGATCGAAGATAACTACAATCCTGCAACATGGATGTTGGAGGTTACTTCTGCATCGATGGAATCAGAACTTGAATTAGATTTTGCAAAACTTTATAAGGAGTCTCCTCTGTACCAGTAAGTATATATTTCATATCCATTTCCAGCAAAGCAAAACTTCATGGAAATGTTTGATAGCACAATTTGTTTCTTGGATTTTTTAACATGATATGCACCCGTCGTGCAGTTAGAAGGATTATAAAATAATCAGAACTTGAATTGCAGGCTCTGTATTAATCATAAACTTCATTCTACTCTTTGATCATAGGGAGACGACTGAGTTGGTCCAGCAGTTGAATAAACCTCCTCCAGGTTCAAGAGACCTGCAGTTTTCCACTCCTTTTCCACAGAGTAGATGGGAGCAGTTTACAGCATGTTTATGGAAGCAACACTTGTCCTATTGGAGAAGTCCTGAGTACAACTTGGCACGATTCATCGTCATGATCGTTGCATCGCTGTTGTTTGGAATAGTCTTTTGGCAGAAGGGAAAGGAAATGTTAGCTCATCTTTCCCTTCAACTTAAATCAGAAAAGCAGCATCAATTTCTTTAAGAACTGATGAATTGCCTTTCCTTTGTTCTTGTAGAAACAATGAGCAAGACTTGATCAACATACTTGGATCGATGTACACTGCTGTAATATTCCTGGGCATAAACAACTGTTCAACAGTTGTACCATACGTGGTAACAGAGCGGACCGTATTCTACCGTGAGAAATTTGCAGCAATGTATTCCCCATGGGCTTATTCATTAGCACAGGTTCAGCATTAGCACGAAAGATTCATTTACTTTTCATAGCAATAAGTTCCTCGTTTTACTTTGATAATTTTCCACAAATGATAACACAAGTAATCCTTCTGAATACTGCAGGTGACTATCGAGATTCCTTACGTTCTATTGCAAGCATTTTTGTATGTAGCCATCACATATCCAACAACTGGGTACTACTGGTCAGCCTCCAAAGTCTTTTGGTACTTCTATGTAACCTTCTGCACATTTCTCTACTTCGTTTTTCTCGGAATGCTGCTAGTTTCAATAACACCAGGCATCGAAATAGCTTCCATATCTGCTACAGCAGTCTACACTATATTAAATCTATTCTCAGGCTTCCTTCTGCCAGGAAAGGTAACTCCTCTGTAGTTCTAGGCTGCATTTAATTACTGCACAGCAAAATGAGTTGGGCTTGCTTCTTACCTATGCTATTTTATGTACAGAATATTCCCAAGTGGTGGATTTGGTGCTATTACCTCAGCCCCACATCATGGTCCCTAAATGGTTTTCTCACATCACAATATGGAGACATTGACAAGGAGATCTCCGTATTTGGGGAGCTCAAGACAGTAAGTTCCTTTCTACAAGATTATTATGGCTTTCGACATGATCACTTGGGCATTGTGGCTGCTGTTCTCGCTGCGTTCCCAGTTGCTTTCGCATTGCTATTCGCATATTGCATAGGGAAATCAAATTTTCAGAGACGATGAAGGAAGATCCAAACAATCATTTTGAATTTCAAATATTTTCATGTATAAGCAAAATAAATTATCGTACACTGTTGAAACTAGACACTAATTGGGCCGCGCCGTGCATATCCAAGCCATTGTGGGTCGTTCCACGATAGCTCACGTGCTAGAAAACCTTAGCCCAGTATCGACACTATTTACTGATGTGTCTGTCGGCCCGTGCTGTGCTTGGGCTGGTCCGACCTAGTAATCATTTTAGTTATTATTATCATTATGAAATAATGAAGAAATTACATCATATATTTAAGCAGCAGAGAAGAGCACTCTTGTAACAAGAGAAAATCTTGAACCATGGTATGTATTTGGCAAGAAAGTGAATTGCACCCATTAGTTAATTAATTAATTAACAAAAATTAAAAGAGATATTGAATTCTCCGTACACAACTTTTAATTGAAATAATATTTTTTTAAAAGATTTTAACTTTATCATTCGATATTAAATTTATTTAAGATTGAATTTTATTATTTATTTTAATTTATTTTTTTATAAATTTATTATAATTTTATAATTCTGATAAGGATTTAATGAATTAATCTAGATTTACTCATGTCTTTTAATATATCTAACTTGACTACGACCACCAAGCTTTTCATCTTTTAAACATGTATCATGTATTTTTTTTTTTTTTTTTTGCGGTGGTTCCTAATGATCCCTGTAATTTAACATAAATTCAAATCTTAATTATATAAAAACCTTAATAATCAAAACTTTATTAGATCAGAATTGGTTTAGTCTAATAATAGAAATCTTATAGTATTGATATTAATTTATTAAGATATATTCTTAAAAATAATTGCTTAGATATATATTTTTTAATGCGTTAAAAAATATATTTTTATCATCTATTTCTCTTCACAATTATTGTAATATTTTGTATTAAAAGGTAGGAAAATACAATAAAGCCCTTGGTGGCTTAAAGTGTGGGTATAAATGAATGAGGGATAGTGTGGTAATTAGATAAACATAATAAATATAAATAGAAAAAAAAACAAAAGAGGGATCTGAAAAATTTGAGAGAATCGGAAGGAGAGAAGGGAGAAAGAAGAAGAAGAGAAAAGAGGGGAAAATAAGGGAAAAAGAAAAGGAGTTGGAGGAAATAAGTAAAAGGGGGTAAGATTATGCTTTAATGTGTATAATATGTTTTCTTTAGCTTTAATTTCAGTTTTGATAAATGTTAGGGTTATGAAATTTGTGTTTTGAGTTTAATTGATGAATTAAATTGAATGTTAGGGGTTGATTGTTGTGGTTAATTGATGATTTAGTTGATTATGGAAGATTGTGAGGATTTTGAGTTATAGTTTTGTTTGAATGGTGATTTTTGAGTTAAAAAATCAGGGGAGAACAGTAGGTTTCTGTTAAAATTCTGGATTGGAGGTTGAAGATGATGAAAATTCAATTTGGTCCCTCAATTTTGGAAAATTACAGTTTAGTCCCCAAACTTTGGAAAATTTGCAGATTGGTCCCTGGAGCCTATTCCGAGAATCTGAACAGAATAACATATGAATTATGGACAGAATTACTGTATAGATAAGAGAATTTAACACTTTCAATTTAGTCCTTCAATTTGACAAAATTACAATTTGACCCTAAAAATTTGGTAAAATTCCAGAATGGTCCTTGGAGTATAATGAGATGATCTGGACAGAAATGAGGACTAGTTATGGTCAGAATTTCAGTATATTCATGGATTTATGATAAATTTCAGTTTGGTCCTCCAATTAGACAAAAGTTGCAATTTGACCCTTAAAAATAGGATAAATTACAGATTATTCCCTAGCTGTAATATTAGCTTTTGCAGATTAGTTTGATGAATAATTAAGGGTTATTTAGTGAATTATTTCCAATTTTATTAATTGTTTTATTATGGATTAGATTTCGGGAAAACCGTTAAATTTTAGGTTTTTGAGAAAATTGAC
>Ga0325410_1001677_pt1 | contig 24564 bp, 16 predicted proteins | sample PopdelMetagenome_16_FD_206182 | JGI IMG/M metagenome (GOLD analysis project Ga0325410, IMG submission 206182) | Populus deltoides microbial communities from Bellville, Georgia, United States - Xylem-PdIQD-R3 | ecosystem: Host-associated > Plants > Phyllosphere > Stem > Wood/Secondary xylem...
GAGAAAGAAGCAGGGATGCAACAGCAAGACAACCTCGCGGATTCACTCAACGATCTCTTCACTAGCGTATCAAACATGGTCAAATCTGAACTCCAGGTATCAAAACAAGAAAACCCATTTCCCCATGTTGTTTAATTCCAATTAATTTACGTTGCTTTTGGTTTTTTATTAGGGGACAAGCAATCAGTTGGAGCTACTGGAGAAGATGAATGTAAGAGTGAGCGAAGAGTACAAAGGGTTCGGTGATGTGGCATCTGGGCTAAGGGTATATGTGGAGCAATTGAAGGGCAAGAGTGGTAATTTTGAGGAGTATGTGCATCAAATTGAGGAGATAGAGAAACAAGTTACTGAATTTGAAGCTGTTATTTCAGTTCTTGACAAGTATGTTTCGTTGTTAGAATCTAAAGTTAAATTTGTGTATCAACAACAGCAGCACCCTCCTCCTACTTCTTAACTATACATTGGGTTTTGTTTGTTTGTATTGATTTGGGTAAATTCAACTTTGTTGAGAATAATTGGGAAAGTTTCGTTCTCTCTGGTTTCAATCAGCAATACATTTATTTTCCTTGTGACAGACATTAATCCACTTGTTTGTCGTCTGCAAGTAAAAGAAAAGCCACATGCCAAGGAGGATTTAGCTGCCCTTGATGGTCCCTCCACGGGGCTTAAACTTCTGGCCTTCTAGTTCTGCGGATCAAATACTATGTTCACCTGAGAACTTGGAAAAATCCTTAGCTTGCAATTCCTGCTCAGCTCGACAACGTTATACGTAGACTCAAAGCTAGAAATTGCTTGCGGTTACAGGTAGGAAATTGAAACAAAGAAACTGCACAGTGGCATTGACATAGGGTGAAATAAACAAGGATGTTGCTGCATATCCATGCTGTTCCACGAGGCTGGAACAACCTGCTAGATGAGAGTTTTTTTTTTTTATGAGCCCAACTTTCTTTACCGAAGCAAGGGACGTAACAGGGAATATGAGGATTTAGGAGGACAGATGCTAGAATCAATTCCATTGGGAGTTGTTAATCACACATGGGAAATCTATTTTATTTATTTTTTTGTTGTAGGAGAGGAAGTGAAGATTGAAAAAAGTAGATGGTCGCATTTATAACATGTATGCACAAGCAAATAGTCTGGGAATTTTCTGAAAAGACTAGAAAGGCTAGCATACAGGGAAGAACTGGTAAGAGCAAGGCAAAGAGCCTAGCACTGAAATTTGAACTGATCAAATCGTGAGTTGGTGAATTGATTAGAACCATTATTCTCAGCACACAGGAGCTCATATATTGCTGCCAACCAAAATCTTGTACAGAGCTGCAAAATTTTGCGATATCTATTGATCATATGATAACACTAACTATAATCACTAATTTATGATTAACTATTTATAACTAAAACATGATGATCATTTACAAACCAGTCCAAAGTTTTTCGCTCGTGGAGATGCCTTAATTTACATTTGTAATTAATAATTGTAAGCACCACTATGGGTTTCCAATATTTGTTACAAAAGGAACTAGCCTCCTAAAATCCCTTTTCCTCACTAAAGCACAGTTGTCAAGCACTCGCCCAAGGATAAGGCGCGTGTTCTGCAACGCCACCTCTCTAGATGGAATCCCTGATTCAGCCCCCCCTTGTGCTGCTGGCATGTGACCCGTACCAAATCCTGAACCCATAGCATATTGCAAGGGCCCGCTCCGAGCCTTGAAAGAGGTCTGAGGAGCTAACAGCTTTTCATCAGCTCCGTTGTCATATGACCCTGGCTCAGGAGGGTGGGAACCGGTCAATGAACTGCAGCTCTGCAAAAGGGCTTCCAGTACACTCAGTGCCTCGAAGCACAAAGAGCTCTCCACCAGCTGGGACACAATTGCATACATACGTGGACTTTGAGAAGCATCCATGGGAGTGTGCTGGAGCAATGACTTGAGCGTTAGCAGTATCACACGCTGATACTCAACAGGCCCTTTCTCAAGTAGCTGAAGCAAGTGTCCAAAAGCCAGGGCAGAATGTTTTGGAAACCACTCATTGCACATTAGAGGGGAGACACAAGCGAGAAGGGTATCGATGCTTTTGATCTCTCCATGGGCATAAATCACAAAAACAGTGGCTAATCCATCCAATGATTTTGCTCGACACCAATGTGCAATGTTGTTAGCAACAGAGCAAGCCTTCTGCCATTGCTGTTGGAGTGGCAAAGCAGGCACTGTCACTGTATCCTTGCTGAGCTGCAAGCAGAGCCAGGGAAGTAAGCCTGTGATGTGCATGAGGAGCCTTGTCTCTCCATCCCCAAATATTGAGTCACATGAATGCACTGTGATCCGTGACAGGACCTCAATTGAGACGCCATGACTGACAGTAGACATGAGCCCTTTAAGCACAAGCGGCTGCAACCCTTCAAATGCTGGCAAATTCCCACTGGGTGATGCCAGCGATTCAATTCTTTGAAAATCCCCAATGTCACCACCAGTGTCAAGCTCATCACGAGGCATGCTTGAAAGCAGCACGTTTTCTGTTGTTTGGTCCTCGAATGATAAACGATCAATTACGCGCGAGCAGAGCTCAAGCACCTGGCAGTACACATGAACAAAATCTGTGTGCATCATGGCCACACAACCCCAAAAGAGTTGGGGGTAAAGTATCACCTTTTCTGGCTCCATATTTTCCACCATTACTTGCAGTGTCAACAGAATTTCCATGATGAATCCCAAAACTGGGGGTGCTGGGTTTCCTAGGCACCTATGGAGGCATTTAAGTAGTAATACACATGTGTCACTTGTGACACTAGGCCGCAATGCACGATATATCTGGTGTGAGCGACATGCAAGGTGTCTTGCCGTGCACTCCATGGCCCATTTGAGTGCCTCAGCACCCCAAGTCTCACGGAGATCTCCTTGGAAGAAGATTGCATCAACCATACTCTGAACTAGCGCAGACAGGAGCGCTGCACTTGGAAGTTCAGATCTCACAACAGTGGGATCCTCATTTTCCCACATCATGCTCCCACGCTTTGACTGGACATACTTGATTAGGCTCACAACCTGCTGTTTGTTCTCTCCGTCATTATTTTCCACCTCATACAATTCCAAGTGTCGGCCTGCAAGTGAGTATAAGAGATTAACAAGCAAATTCTGGCAGTGCTCTAGCACAATATCTTCTGAGCTATCCATCGAAACAAATGTGACATGAAAAAGAAGAGGCAAATGTTCGCGAAAATCTTCATCATTCTCGTATGCAATTTCTGCCAGTAGAATCAACGCTATATCAGCATGAGTGAGTGAATGTTGTTGATGCCCTTGCAAGGCCGACTGGAGCTCTTTGGCACTGACACCATGCATACCAACTCCAGGATGCAACCCATCTTCACCAGAGTTTGGAGTGTCAATGAGGTAATCCCCACTATCCCGAGAAACATGCCGACTTCGCAAACTTCCTGTTGAACTTCTAACTCCCATTAAAGGACCTGACATGTTCACCAAAGCTGGAAGAAGCTGGCCTGACCTTCCTGCGGTTACAGGAACAATGTTCAACTCAGGAGGCATTGGACTTAGAGGGCCTGAGACACTCCGTCCCGTCACACCAGCTGTTCGCCAGCTCAGACTTCCACTAGTATTCCTGAGGGGACCATCAAGTGAACCCCGAACGAGTAATGGTGACATATGTGGCTGGGTGTCCACAACAGTTGAAATTTGGGCTGCTGCAGGCCCCTGAGAGAATTCCAACACAAAATTTCCATTTGCCTCACCCTTACTTGCACTTGGCACAACTGGTTCAACGCTATCTTCTAACATCCGCTGAGCCAATTGATAAACCAGGTGATCAATTGTGCGCTGTGGACATATTCGTGCTAAATATAGACTCACCCGCTTTGCAACAGAGAAATATGTGGCAAATGCACCGCTTATTTCAGCAGATGCATTTGAATCACAATCTTCAATCCCTTTTGTTATTAAGAAATCTAAAACTGGACTAATATTCCTGGGCTTGCTAGCAATTGTGCTCCATAGTTTTTCAATTTCATCAGGGAACTGATCCCCATGTCGCCAGGTCACATAGTAGAGGCTCTTCAATAATCTTTCACTCCAACCTGAGTCCTTGAGTTTCCAGAAATTGAGGTTCTCAATCCATGGAGCCATGCAGGTTAAGACTTGATGTTGTGCTATTATATCAACAGCATCAAGTTGCCTCTGCATGATCTCCTCACAGAGAAGCTGGCTTAATTCAGGATGATCTTTGGCAAGTTTGCAAGAGAGCTTATACTGGAATTGTTGGTAGGAATCGGGGAGGTTACCAACAACAGCAGCTCGATAGCTTCCTGAACCCTCAATGCCATCCCCAGCCCACTCGCGGACAGAAAGTGTCTCTAGCATTTGAAGGGCATCGTCACGGATCTGTCTATTTGGGTCAACGACTTTATAGAGGATAAGGCTCAAGAGCCTCTGTATTTCACATTTTGGTATCTCTTGGCACATGTAGACCTCAGCAAGCACACTGAAGTAACCATCGGCTATAGCAGCATCAGAGTAGTAGCACTGGACAAAATTTTTGAGATAATTAGTTTCTTATTATGGATACTACTGTATCATTTATGATCTAATAATAAACAAAAATGTAAGCTCGCTCAGTGCTGCATAATTAGATTGGCCTAGAGAGAAAAAGCTAGCCAACCTTGAGAATACCAAAGGTATTGTGTGCATGTGCCATCTCATTTTGAATCCTAATTGAGATGCTGATATTGTTTTCCATATTGTTAAAAATGAAAAACAGTAACTTCATAATCCAGGCATGTGGTTCTACTGTACATGCACAAAGGGAAAAGGAGTACCTGATCAATGCAAGCGGGAAAAAGGTCCAAGTTTGTGAGGAGAAGGTTCTTTAAAGCCAATTTTGCTAAAGAGACACGATGGTGACTACCCCTTTGTCTATCACGACCAGCAGCTCCACGCCCACTTTCTACATACTTGGAATAAGATGGGGTTGATGGAGAGTAACCAAATGGAGCCCTAGGAGCAGGATCATTGAACAAACTATTGATCCAAGATATCACCCGACCACTCATTTTTCTTGCATTGTCATCAAAGCAAGGCCCATGTAAAAGTGAAGCCATTGCATTCATGGAAGCCCACTGGATTGCCTCAATTTGTTCATTCAGTTCTTTATCAAATGAAATTTTGTCTATTGAATCTTTTGAACGGCTATGCTGCGAGGCCTTATAGCGCTCAACTTCACGTCGGTAATCACTAACTCCATCCTGCCCCCATGTGCTGCCAGTGTCATCACTCCAAGAGAGGAGAAGATCAAAGAGTCGTTTTCTAGTTCGGAGATCGAACTTCTCGGACCTTGCCTCAACAAATTCAGGTGCAAGGGATCTCAGAACGGAAGCAAGTGCATAGCGGAGAGGTTGCATTTCTTGGAAGCTCTCAGGGGGTGCTGATAAGATCTGCCTTGTTGTTTCATCAATGAACCTGAGATAATGGAGACGGAAAAGTCGTTTATGCCCCAGTGTGCCAGGCCAGATATTCTCAGCAACAGTTCGGTATATATTCGCAATGTGAATGCGCAGTTCCTCACGGCGAGGTTTTTGACTTTGTACCTTGTGAGAATGAGATATCCAATTAGTATGGACTGAAATCCAAAATTTGAGAAATTAAAAAAGAAAAAAATTGAATGATATGGCAGAAAAGGACATTTTTATCAGCCATTTCACATTGGGTGATGATTATATTTTAGTATGTTGGCAAGAAGATAGGTCCAAACCCAGCCTACACCCTACAGTAACACTCAGATGGAGCTTGACAACGTGGGCTAAAAGAGAGAACATATCTCTAATCCTCGATCAATTCTTCAATTCAATGTTTAATGACATCTTAGATTGATAGAAAACTGAGAACAACTTTAAAATTAACAAGAAATGGGTCGGTCCAGAAACAAAGTAAAGAAAGTTTTGCTCAAATGTTTGGTTTAACCAGCAACAACAACCAAGCCTCAATCCCAAACTAGCTTGGGTCAGCTATGCAGATCCTTTTGCACCATTCCACTTAATAGTTCAAATGTTTGTTTGACTTTTCAAAATCAACATTCTTGGGATATCAATTGAACACTTTTAAAGAATGACTATAAAGAAAATGCCATAGCTTCAGATTGAGGAGGACATGGAACACTGGGAGCACACAAAGGGAAGCTATGCTAATTTTCATAGATAGAAAACCTAAAGGTGACAACACTTTGATTTTTGCAACTTATCAAGGAATGACATCAAACACTGGAAACAGATAGCAGGATTACAATTTTAAACATCTACTCTCCTATGTCTATGCTGACAAGTAATATGAGTTTAATCATGATGATTGAAGATGTTTGTTGCATGCAGAAAACTGCTTGGATTTTTTCCCTTTTGGTATATTGACTCATCTTAGGGTACCAGCAATAACATACTTTTCCCCAGAATTTATGACACAAATATTAAATGAATTGCACTAGGGGTTATGCCCCACACTTCATGTACTTACAAATAACATCCATGAAAATCAAACATATCATGTTTAATGCATTTATATACTCCGTACCTTCCATTTAGGTTTTCCCTCAGTTTCCAAAGATATCTCATCAATAAATGATGACAGCTCACTAAACATTATTTCACAAGCTTCCAGATGTGAGTGGCCAAGAGCCATGGTTGCTGCATGCTGTTGAAGGAACCAATTTGAGCATTAGCAATAAATAAATAACAAATAAATTATTTGGGCATGAAAGTTAACAATATCGAAGTCCTCTAATTGTTTGTAGTGAGTATGTCTACTGGAGAAAACCACCCTCTCTTCCCATTGGTGACCAATTAACACTTTCACCTTTGCGATAATAATGGCATGTAATGGCATAGATTGGGACATCGCATGTTTAGCACACAGCAACTGGTAACAGATTCAAGTTCAATAGAAGAGAGCAGCGGGTTCAATTCTCTTCAGCATCCACAAAGGGATAAAGTTACAAGCACAAGACAAATTGCAATATTCCTGGGAAAAAGAGGAATGGGAAAGACAAAGCAATCTGACAAATACATTACAGCAAACCCAGCCAAATAGTGTGCTCACTATAAATAAACAAACAAATTTCAGTTCACACAAGGTAGACTGAAGTGACTAAATTTCTACCATCAGATGTCAGTCATATATGGGCTAGCACCTGCCTCACCAATCAATGATTAGCCCTTAAATGTAATTTGATAAAAGAAAACTTTATTAGAAGAAGGAAAAAAGACAGAAGAAGATAAGGAATCTTGCATGACCAAAGCACGAGATCTGAAAAAAATAAAATAAAATGGAAGGTTGATGTAGGACCAGATGAGCAAAATCAACAAAACAAGATAGCTAATATAGAATAGAAATCAAAATCACCAACAAGGGAGACAGACTTGATCTTGAAGGGATCAAAAAACAAGAGACTCGCTTGGTTTTGACAAAACAAACCACGAGAGACACACTCGATCTTGGAGAAAGCAATACAAGAGAGACGCAATCAATCTTGAAGAAAACTCTGTTTATTTTATTCAACAATTCAACCATTAACATAACTGAATGTCCAGGTGCTTATTAATGTCTAGGTGCTTATTTTATTCAACAACTCAACCATTCAACAATAACATTAATATGCACCAACACAAATATAATAGAAAAACCTAATAATTCTTAATTCAATAAGGAAACTAAATCCTAATTTAACTACTAAATATAAATCCTAATATTCCCTATTTAATAAAATCTAAAATAGTCATACAATATTAAAATTCCTAAATAAATAAAAACCAATTCCCATCGTTGCCTTCATTCTCCATCAAAGGACCTTCTATTCCCAAAGCATATCAACTAAAGATAATCCTCTAAATAGCAGTACATCACAAGGAAGCTAAAAAACATGTCCAATCCCACAACAATTATTTTAAGAGCAAATACTTCTTGGATTACAAAACTTATTTCCATTCACACAGAACATGTCCAATCCCACAACAATTATTTTAAGAACAAATAATTCTTTGATTAAAAAACTTATTTCCATTCACACAGTCTGAATTACAACAAACATAGCACAAACACATAAAAATCGCAACAGCTCCCCCTCTCAAAAAAAAAAAAATAGTAGCGACTTCACTCTGCTCAGGATACCCATTGCTCCCCTCAAAAAGAAAAGATCCTGGTTCAAGCTACAGGAAAAAACTCCTGAGGTCCCCTACCATTGTCGCTGGATTCCCTAACGATGACTATGTTTTATCATAGATATTAGGTAACAATGCCTAGAGAGATTCCGTAAGTGTTCATCTCATCAAGAGCTGCTGTCCAAAGACAGTCCATGTTCATCTCATCAAGAACTGCAGTCCAAAGACAGTCCTCAACATCTTGCTTTTTTAGATACAATGTGAAAAAGAGAAGGATTTGGAGACTAAGAAAGATGTTTAAAATAAATATCTATAGCAAAGATATCCAGACACCCAAAGGCCACATCCTTTTAACCTATTCTTAAATTAAAGGGAGTTTAGAATCTCAAAATGTAAACAAAGCTCATAAGGTTTCCACTCATTTGGCTTCTGTAAAGATGAATCTCCCAAGAAATATTTCTCAATACTCAATAGATGAAAAAGGCTAGAGATGGAGGCATAATACAATCTGGATGAATGACAAAGGTGGAAAGTAAAGTATAAGGCTTCCCCATACCCAAGGTCCTACTAGAAACGAATGTGAAGATCATTAGGAGCTTTATATTTTGATAGAGACATGGTGAGAAACAAGTGATGCTAAGTGACATACTCTAGCCTTCACATACCAACCATTTGAATGAACATCATGCTCATGTTCATTGCAAATAACCTAGTGCCAAAATGAGTCATGTTCTAATATAATAAGCAGAACTTCCCCATAAAGGCAATGTTTTTTTTTCCTGAACAAAAAGAGACCAGTGCCAACTCTCCCTTAATCTTAGACGTATAACATACTTTATATCAAGTTTGTGATATAGGTTACATCGTATTCTCAGCAAAGGACAACCAGATAAATAAAATAAGACCTCATGATTCTCTAACTTGGTTACCGTTAACATTAAGAATCACACATTTTTAACCCACCAACTTCCTCTGGCTTTAGTTTGCTCTTTCAATTGCTAAACATTCACTGACAACCTGGCACAAACAGATTGCTAACAGAAACACAGGTACATTTAGAAAACATGCAACAAGAAAATAAACACTTTTAGTGGACTCCCACCTAAATTTAATCCATGTTGACATTACCATCCTGATGGGACTGATGACATAAAGTTTACCTTCATGCTGATTTTTTCCCCAAGAAAGAAGAGATATTAAGGTCCAGTTAAAGAACAGAGGTTGATTGGAGAATTAAATGTCTAAGCATCTTATTTTAAGCCTAAAAATACAAAAAAAAATGTTAATGCACCCTTTCCTCACTTTGACACTCACTTTTAGATAGTGGCTCATAACAAACTTACTCAAAATAAAAGAAGCAAACGAATACAAATCCATTGAACTAGAAGAATTGGTAGTAACATGTACTTACTATGTTTGTTTCAGATCCAGATTTTAGAGAGAGGAAAATAAGATGGTAGAGATCTTTGGTAGCTGTTAAGCCACCAGATTCTCTACTATCTGGTGGACATGAACATGCAAACATTGCATACATGAGCCATTGATCCAGTTTGTTATCTGCATCTTGTGACTGATGAGCCTTCCCACCTAACTCAATGGGAGTAATGTGAGCAAGGCGTTGGATGACCTCCACCCTGCCAATTAAAATTGAGTACAAAATGACATCATCCATATCTAGTTTTCTTGAAAATAAACAGATATGAAGAGCTTCATTAAACACGAAAAGTATGTGAACAACAGTGTCAAGAACAAACCAGCATCATAACCAGAGTTCAATTCATTTCTTCAGCTAAATAGTCATATCTCAATTCAAAAGATAGATTTGACATGAGAACCTAAAGTGCCGTGGGGAAATTTCTTACATGTTCTTGGTATAATAATGTTTATGCATTATTTTATTAATGGTTAAGATTTTTAGATTTTGATGAGTTTAAGAAGAGTCCAAGATGTAGTTTGGTAAATAAAACATAATTTTTAATTTGATCATTAGATCGAACTAAAATTTTAACAGAAAATTTTGAAGGCCCTGTTTTCTTACTGGGTTAAAATTTCATGATGATTGAAGATTAGGAAGGCCTTCAAATAAAGCTTGGAAGTTACTGTGTGAGATTGTCTTTATTTACCTTGTATTTAGATTATTTTTTCTATTTAGCTTAGGACTTTTAATTTAATTAGTATCTTACTATATAAAAATTCTAATACCAGATGAGTTCTATTAGTTAGGTAAGTTTTAATTAGGAATCTTTTTCTACAAGGATAAGGATGTCTAGTTTCTTTTATAAAAAGGAAGACTATTATTCAAATTTTTAATAAAACACTACAGAGTTTTCTCTAAATTTCTCTATAGCTTGGGTCTGTAACTTTAGGGCTTGAGAACCCTAACTTCTATCCACGCTATACGTCGCGTCATAAAAGCTTATGCTACACTTCTAGTCAAGTAGTCAAAGATCAAGAGAACCTAATAAAACCAACACATTCTTACACAACCACAACCTATACACCTTTTCAATTTAGTAAATCAAATAACGAATAACTCAAAAACCCACAATGGGAATACTGCATCGGTTAACAATTCTATCGTAAAAAATATTGCAGATGGCAGCAATGGACAAATGACGGTAGAAGTAAATGCAACAATTCAACATGTAAAATTGGGGAAAAAAACCAGTGATAGTACTAATATATCAATCAAAATCTACTCACTTTGCATCCTGAACAGAGCTTGGGCATAGATCAGCAGCATATTTGACGAGTTCACTAAGACACCTAGCCCACCTATTCTTATCAGGAGTCTCAAATATGATCGATTGAAGTGTCACTTCAGGAGGAATTGCATCGGATTCTCGTCTCATATCAAATGGGCGCCCAGTGTCCCAATAACAGCTCTGAACAATGTCATCCTGTAATTTTGAAACCTCTAAGTTGTGAATATGATAAGGAAATTTGCATTCAAAGGACTGCTACTTGCATGAAATTAAAGAACAGAAACAAAAAAATATCAAAGATGGAAAACTACAAATTAGGATGTCTCACCCCATGTTCTTCAAGTACATCAATCACAAATATTGGTTCCACTTCATTTCTTAAATTATGGTTCAGTTGCTCACGTAATGTACGGTCTCGTATGTCATTCCTTAAAGCACGTACACAACGCAATAACTCCAATGCTGTATGCCTAATCTGGCTGTCCACAGAACTAAGGAAGATTAGACCAACTGCATCAATCTCCGATGCACGAAACTCTATCACTTCAGATTGTTGGAAAGAAGACTTCTTAAATCCATCATTTCGCTGCACTCCACGCTTTGCATCATCAGCCTGGAATTCTAGATCATTGTTCAAACAACTTCTCCAAAAGCGCATTAGTTCCAGTAGGCGCCCCAATGATGTTTGGATGAGAAGAGGGAATTCATCGGGAAGCCGAAGGATAAAGTTGGCCATCCCTCTCATAACTGCAAATCTACGATGCGGAAGATAGCTAACAATGCGGTTCAATACCTGCACTGCTTCCTCGCGAACACCAGGATCAATGCTTATTCCATGTTGTGGAATTATTTCAGTAATTCTATCACTTCTGCCAACTTCCTCTATCAGGTATGGTATACACTTCAGGACTGACCGGAAAAGATATCCCTGAGACTTTTCCTTGGTTACAGCATCTAAGGAAGCATAAATTTTTATTTCATATAAGCCATTTGCATCTAAGAATAGCACAAATTGAAAGCAATGTACAGGAAAAAAAAACAAGAAAGTAACAAGGAGAATAGCCAGGAGTTCATGAATGCAATGGATGTTGTGGCAAGTATACACGCAAGACCAGAGGAAAAAAAAACACCATCATAACACAGATCAATCTCTTTTGAACCCTACACGGTCAAGTCCATGGAAAATGAGAATCATAACCCATCATTCATATTATTATTCACCTCTCTCCATTTGGTTGAAAGAAAAGGCATATAAGGATATGTTTACATTTGTTACTGCTAGCAGTAGTCAATTGTTGCCTCTAAAAGCTAAATAACTCAACTCAACTAAATCTTCATCCCATACTAATTAATGTTGTCTAATCAAGGTCAGTTTGGGCTCAAATGCTCAAATTACAAGGCTTTATTGACAATCATCCAAAACTCATTGGATATCCATCAAGTGTCTGTCAGTGCAAGTAAAACAGCCTATCCTAAAACAAAGGGCTGGAATAAAAAATATCCCCATCATGAATCAATGGAATAAGATGCTAAACTACATTTTTATTACTTCATGAACAAGCTGCTAAGCACAACTGATTCTAGACATTTTTTAAAAACATATTACCAATTGTGGTCTTTGAGGAAGTCAAAAGTGCCTGACTGTAGATCCTGTGACAAGATCTCAAAATTGATTCGATTGCAGCCTTCACTTTTGGAATGTAATGGCCGATATCATGCCCTGTTTATGCAATTAAGTCAAAATGATGCTCAGTTAGATAGTTCTTAACAAAACTGAACTGATAATATATACATGTTATAGGACCAGCTATCAAGTGTACCTTTAAATATTTCTAAGCCGATGTGCTCGCTTGAAGGTGACATAACTATGGCAAGCAAAGCACGGAGACCAATCACTTTTGCTTCACTTGGACTGTCTTGCTTCAGCAATTCTAATATCATATGGTTCATGGCAAAATCAAGGTTATGTTCAGCAATAGTTACACAAAATTCAACAAGTTTGTCATGTTGGACATCCTGAGTAAGCATTCCTTTCTTCAGAACTGTTAAGAGTTGAGAAGTCACACTGTCTAAGTAGTCCCATATACGGTTTAGGGCCTGGCTAGCTGCATGAACACTTAAGTAGAACCTCAAAACTCGATGAAGGCAGTCCAAGGACATGAATCGGTGGTTCTTGTCCTGCACTAGCAAAAGCAACAATAGAAATGAAAGCCCATAAAGATATGCCTCTGACCCCTCAACAGATCAAACTAACGAGAAATGAAAGCCCATAAAGATATGCCTCTGACCCCTCAACAGATCAAACTAACGAGACAGCCAGTTGTCAAAAAATATATAAACCATATCTTCTCTTGCCTTCCCCCATACTTAACTTAAACCAAACTTAAACTCACTCTTAAAAGCTTATAGAGTTGCTCCATGTGAGGGCTCAAGTTATTGTGGAATACTTGAGGATCACCAAGACAGAGAAGAAGAGTCACCAGAGGGTACCCAACCTAACAAATTGAAAAGATCACACAAAAGCACAAGCCAGGGATACAGTTAGAGAAAACGAGAGAGATGACATAATCCGGGAAATTCCAAACAGATTGATAACAAAGAAACAGAAACAGGAGGAGAGCCAAGAAAACAAGATGTCAATTAAACATAGGACAAAGTGCAAATGCAAACTCCCCGAGAAAAAAATTGCTGAAAATATAATGAAAGAGAAGTAGCTGAACAGGCTAGAGATCTAGAAACATACTGTGAAAGAAACTGATAAGAAATTCAAATATTGAGTTAAAAGGCAACCAAACACCTGGAACTCCATATAAAAAGAGGATATTCTCTGAAATCATCTTACAGCTATATGTTTGCTTTGTCTGTCCATCCAAGGGATAAGCACCCCTCTTATTCGTCCAACAGCTTCATACCACAAAGTAAGTGCATTTTCCACACCTGTTGGAGGCCATTGGCCCTTTCCACAATCTGCTAGTGGAGCCAAAATGTTTGAAAGCATATTACACAGTGCATGGTGAAGCTCACTTTTGCGTTTAGGAGGAAAACGGCTAAGAGGATTTGCTTTCGCCACAAAGGAAGCCGATGCATTCAGTCCCCCTTCAGTCTTAACCTGTAAACTATCACATTATCAAGACCTTGTTTTATGCCATTCACTTCAGGAATAAGTGAATCACACACACATACCCCAAGCTTCAGGTAACGCATCCCATTAATGATGCTGAGTGTTTCACTACGGGCAACACTAGTGTCAATTCGACGTGTATTTAGTTCCATGAAAAAGCGTTCAGTTACAGAACTAAACCTGTGGAAGAAAACAGAAAGGACCATAAAAATTGTACATGGCTTTACTCAGGAAGTATAAGGAGAAAAGAGAGAAGCCAATAACGTTTGCTTCAAAGATTACTGATGAGGTAAGGGTGCTGCTGTTGGTTCTGTTACTGATATTACTTTCTAGAGCATGCATGTCAGAACTTCCAGTTACTCACAACTACAACTTCCTCGATTAAATATAGTATGTAACCTTTTTTTCTATTTCAACAATCAAATGATATAGAAAGAGACGAAATTGAGAGGAAATATTTTCTCTCTGTATTGTGTCATTTTCCTTTTCGGTCAACAAAAACCCACCCGTATTGGTCCAAGACAGAAAGGGGAAATGTCCATATTGGACAAGGAAAAGGGAAGATATGACAGAAACCACTAGCAGGAGTGCCTGGAAAATGATAAAAAGAAGGCGCGCACTGTAGCCAGATCCTGGAACCCTAACTATATCATGCCAGCAAAGGTACAATAGCAATGCATTAAGAGGAGGGGGAATTCAAAATTTCACCACAGTTCCAAAACTTTAGATAAAACTGAATGCAACTGAAGGTAGGAAGATAGACTGACTCAGATTTCATTATAACCAACCACAGCCTTGAACATCACAATCCCAGAAGTAAAATGCTGGCCCAAGTTAGTAATCATCTCACAAATATGCAGTGACAAGGAAAAAACTTCTTTGTTTCTTTTCCCTTCATGACTTGGTAGATAAGCTAATATTCTACAATGAGACAAACTCACTTGACCAGAGAGTGGGTTATTGCTAAATTAAGCTTGAAATAACATAAAACTGTCATCATTATTCAATCGCACAAACTCCATTTTGCCTTTCCTTTCTATGAGTCTAAATGCCAAATGTGCAAATACAAAGACACATCAAACAATATATAAAAAGTGCTTTGTCAAATAATACTATCAATATCAGGTATCATACTGTAATGAAATGGTTACCTGATACGAGATAAGGCACCTAAGAGCTGAGCGACTAAGTCCAGAAGAAGCCCTCGCGAATCAACCAATGAGGGATATTCAACCTGGCTAACAACCCTATAACAAAGATATAATTGAATGCACAACAAGAAAGGAAGAACATGAGAACCGTTTAATCACATATATTTTATTACTGTTCCTCAAAGTTTCTATTAGTGTTTCATTGACTTCAATATCTCAATTCTGAATGTCTTCATTACATGCTTCAGTCTAGATCAAGGCACTGTCATGCTTAAGTAATCATTTTAATCTATCAAATATCATATCCCAGTTAATACAGCTGACACAAAATCAGCCCCGTGCCAGCCTGATGTTTCAGTAGAACAGATATTGGCGACTCACTTCATATACATGATGCAGATAATTCAATTCACCACACATGTTTTAGAAGTTCCTAAATCCATAGCTTTACCTGTCAGCATTAATCAGCCAGTCAAAAACAAAATTTTCGAGCCCAGACCACAGCTTCTCTGCAATGAAGAACAGCCATTTAAACTAGCTAGAAAAAATACAATTCAAGCAGAAAAGTAACATAACTGGATAGTGAACAAACCAGTGAGTCCCTCCTGTGGGCAGCATTCCACAAAACGGATACATGCTGAACAAAAAATGCACTCCACTGCAAGCTGAGCACAAGTAACGTAAATTAATCTCTGAATCAAACAACAACATTATCAAGATAAATCATGGCATTTCATGTTTTCAGACTAAACAAGTTAAGAATGAAGAATTTATGGCATATGATGTATTTCCTACCAAATGAGTTACCCTGGTGAAATATGCATGACAGGAAAAATCATCTACAATTTTAAAACTTTACAAGTTGAACACAAAGGACAAACAGCTTGAAAGTTGCACGATGAATAAGACACTAATCCAGTGCATCTATTGTTACCCAGTACATTCCTCATTCTTCAACATTATTGAATTTGCAATAATTATGACTCCTCTTTACAGTATAGCCTGAAATTTAATATTAGAGGTTGTTTCAGAGAATAATCATATAAAAGGTTCATAACATTACATTGTGCATATATGTTCCAGACGCATGGATTGAATGGGATGGAGATAAAGATAATTCCTTAACCTTGTCATTTGATACGCCAAACTTTTCTTGTCCGTCCACTCACTAAAATTTGTTATGAAACATTGTAAAATCTAGTCATCTTGCTCTCATCTGAGATATTTTTTTAAACCATAAATTGGAGGGCATCCCAAAATACACGAGAAGTGCACCTGTCAATCAGGTAAGTATTATCTCATTATAGAGGAAGGGTCCAGTTTTAAGTTTGTAGGAGGGGAGAATTTTTGGTAGGTTCATAGAACAACAGAAATCCCCATAAAACAAGAGCGAAATGGGATATAGAAATTGCTAAGGATGATGAATCAAATGTATGGCCAAGATTGCATACGAGGATCCAAAAGAATAGCATACTTATTCATGCAACCATCTATATCAATCTCCAGAGACTGAAATAAATAAAAGAGAATTGTAAAAAATGAAATGAAGAAACTGAATGCAGCTCAGTTGCTGCCAATGCATAAGGATGAGAGTGCATTTACTTTCAATGCTTAATATGTTGAGATTTTTTGACAACCAATGACCTTGCCCAGGGAAAAAAAAAGGCATTTGCTTACTCTCTCATCATTCCTGAAGGAAACAAGAAATCATACCTAAATACTAAAATCTCCTTATAATAGCAGAAATAAGCAAGATTATAATTTGACTGGTGACATCTTATTATAGAGGTTAAACCATTCAAGAATAAAAACTTTAAGGTATGCACAGTACAAAATTGTATCTCTAAGTTGAAATCATAATGAACATTTCTTCAGTTAAATATTGACAATCAATGCATTTTTGGGCCAGGTGAATGTCAACTAAATCCAAAGCTTGGGCTGCAGCTGGGTGTCAGCATGTGAACTCAATTCAAAACTGGACTGAGCTTGATACAAGGATTATCAGAATGGCCTCCCATGCTGCTAAATGGTAGGGTGCACTTGTATGAGCTAACAAATACAAACACATGAGCGTTGACATACAATGCTCAATAAGTATTTCACAAAGCTATGCTCTCCGAAACCATCATTTTTCATCAATTCTCGCATTCCCTTAAGTTTCACTTCATTGCTGACTTACTTTTCATTTTAATCATTTTCAAGGTGCTTTGGTTTTGTTTTTGACTTTTTTTTCCCACTATGATCCAACACGTTTTAACAAAATATCTTTTCAGAATATAATTTGGATTCAAGGACATCACATTGGTAATAATGATGATGTTGTTGAAGATCAAGATGAGGGGTCATTAAGAGGTTGAGTATATTGAGCTTTAAGAGTTAGTTTTATTCAACGTTACCAAGATGATCTGAATGTGTTGACGCAAGAGTGTAGGAAAACTTTTGGATGCTCAACAATATAATTCCTCTAATGTATGTAAAAAAAAATGTGTTTAAAGAATGCTTTAAAGTTACATCTTTTATGAAAATAAATTTTATTTCTAATGATGTACAACGTTACTGGTATCAGAAATGACAGTGTACTATACTGATTATACAGTTATCCTTGACAAACCTTTCTTTGGAATGTAGACGCATCATTTGCACCCTTTGGAGATTCACTGCAACAAAAATCCAACGAAGAGAGGAAAAAAATGAGAAATTGTTAGAGAAAATTACCACTCAAAAAAAAAAAAAAAACAAAACAAAACTAATGCTTCTTGTGTCTATCTATTCTTTATAACATAGGGTCAGGTAAAATTTTAGGTCTGCCTAATCCATGCCCTGTTCATGTTCGGACAATATTGGTAGTTCTTCAACCCTTGATTTACATTTTTTGGTGCACATTTTATCCAGCACTCATGTCTGTTAATGAAGTGGACAACAATGTTTCCTATTAACTGAAAGTTGAAGGTTGGTCCAATCTAGACAACAACGTGGCCCTGGGTTACTGTGAATAGATGGTTGGATAATAAGTGCTTCCCTATGGCAACAAGTTTCCAAGTCGAAAAGGTTGGTGCCCACACATATGGTGAATCTTAAACAGAGAAACAGATCTGTTAAAGATGGCTAGAGAGTGGAACCTATTTCCTATGAAGGATGCATCTCATGAGGCAGGCTAACAAGAAAATACAGGCTGTTAATCTTGAAATGGACTGAACAGGCATTGTTACCCTACAAGATTGAGGGTAAAAGTTGAAAGTCCTTGGATCCACAAGTTCAATTTCACACTGGTTTCAGCTTCTTTTGTTTTTAAATTTTCCCGATTTTTTTCACATGCAGAGTCCCTTTGTGTAACATCCAGCCAATGACTTCTATTTCTGAAGAACGAAGTATCAGGACAAATCAACCACTACAAAAAATGAACCACAATAAACCTTGCATATGACCACAAGATTTGTTGCCTTCAATTGGAACATTTTTTTCATTCATACCAGTCAATCAAACCACAACAGACAACAGAGTTTAGGATCATCAGCACCATGTCAAATTTCATACTAAAAGCATGACATTGTTTACAATCAAACCACAACAGACAACAGAATTTAGGATCATCAGCACCATGTCAAATTTCATACTAAAAGCATGACATTGTTTACAATCAGTCCCCATTTTCTCAACATAAGATGTCCTATCTCAAATCTCAAATTTCTTTCTAGCACCTCCAACAGTCTTTTGTCCAACAAACCTGACTTGTTTACTGACAGAGCACAGGAATCAGCCTTCCATTTCCTGGACAAAAAGAACAGAAATCCTTTGCAAGTGAAGTGATTAACTAGTATCTCTCTTCCCATTTTACGTAGCATTTGGCCATCAAGATGTGTGCACATCAGGAACAATTACATTGCTATGTTGACAAACTAATCTTGGTCTCTTCTTCATCAAATGCCATTCTCTTCAATTATTCTCATCAAACAACTTACTCTCATCAACTACTCTAAATTATCTTCTTCAAACTCCTCACTATAAACAAGAAGTTCAGGAAAAAACCTTCTCTTTTTGGCTTAGAAAAAAAAAATCCCTGTCTCAAACAACACAGTGCTTCAACTTCCTCATGTGTCTCTTAACTTACAAATAGTGATATTCCCCATGTATGAAATACATTGTTGCCAGAGAGATAAAGCCAATCAAATTTCAAATTCTGCCTGAATGAAAGAGGTCAAGAGGTAAATTTCTGTGATTTTATTTTTTCTTTTCCAGGCAACGAAGTATCAACTATAGGCCGTATTGAACCCAAGAAGCAAATTATACAATTTCCTAAGTGGAGCTAACAATGAGAAGCTAGAACAAGCCTACCATCATATTATCGCGATGAAAAATAATAAATAATCAATCATTAACTAAGCAAACCGAACATTACATTACCTCTCTCTCCATTTAAGAAGAGCTTCGAGAAGAGGAACGGGAGTATGGCGTGCAATCATAGCCAAAGAATCCAAAACCTGTTCATAGGATGGGTTAGATGGTCCATCCAACATTTTGCCCATTCCAGGACGGCAATAGGAAAAAAAAGTTTTTAAAATATCCACGTACCAGCATCCATGAGTTATCAATCACCATATTCTGCACACACACGCGAGCAAATTAAATAAAATTACTACTACTTCAAAATTCAACCAAGAAATAAAATTTTCCTTTCGCATTATTTCTATTAATTTTTTATATAAGTAAAATAATTTCAATCATTTGGTTAGAAAAAATTGACCTGAGCTTGAGCGGTTTCGATACGGCGTCTTGCGAGAGGGAGAAACCGCTGAAGCAGCGAATCCACAATCTGCTTCGCAGCACCGGCGCCGGTGCCTCCTGCTTTCATCTTTTTAATAATAATAATTTATGAACTCCTAACAAAATCAAATCACCAAAGAAATTGATTAGATTTTGAAAATTGGACGGATAGAAGAGTGATTGCAAATGAGAGAGAGAAACCTGAAGAGAGGAAATTAGGGATTAGGGATTCGGAGGCATTGGTTTTGTTTAGTTTCTTGAGTGTGAGATGATCTGAGTGGGAGAGGGGGGGAAGGGGGGCAGTTTTTTCTTTTTCTTTCTTGTTTTTTTGTTGATTAATGGAGGAATATATTTTTAAAAAATGACTTGTCGTTTGAGCTTAACGGTATGATAAGTGGGTGCCAGCTAACAGATGCGCACAATCTCCTTTACTAATGGGAAGGGCAACATTATAATAAGAGAAAAAAAAACAAATGGATCTTAAATGAAGTTATTGATATTAAAATTAAGTAGTAAAAAGTTATTTTTAAGAAATATTGAAGCATTAGTTTTGGTTATTTTCATAAAACAGAAAAATATTTAAGTGTTTATTTTTTTATTTTAAAAATATAAAAATTAATTCTTAAACTATTATAAAGATTTTTTTTCAATAAACATTTCTATTTCTTTCCATGTATACGAAACCTTAATCTTAAATGTAAAGTAGACGAAGTTGCTAAGCTCATCCAACTTAGCTCAATAAAGTATTTAGAAGGTATTTAAAAGTATGGTTGAACTATATTTTTTAAAAAAATTTATTTTTTTTATTTTCAATTAATTTTTTTAGTATTTTTTATTATTTTAATGATTGATATAAAAAATAATTTTTTTTTAAAAAAAACATTATTATAAGAAGGCTTAAAAGTCTAGCTAATCATAAGTCATAACTTCAAAAGTACAACGCAAAAATTAGAGCAATTTAATTATAGGCTCAAATTGTACGTAAAAAATTACTTGCTATGCTTTCTCTTGAGGATATTAAGTTAGTTAAACTAAGTAACTTCATAATTAATCAGTTTCGGCTATTTTGAGCTTGTGACCAGCATTACATGCTATACTACTAGCAGCATTATATTATAGGTTCGATATTTTTTGAAACATCTGCCTGTCCCATAAATCTCAAGATCATGAACAAAAGCCATGAACCTGGCTGCCTGCAGACAGGAATGTTTCTGTATCTGTTGGTATTTAGCTAACTTATCTGTTGATATAGACTTTGTTACGCTCTAGTTTGTAAGTTTATATAAATTGCTGCTAACTTCCTGTTCCCATTTCCATTTCCAAAGCCACGAGCTGCTCAACAACATTGTAATCATTTTGCTTTCTCTTGTGAGACTGCCATTGCCAAAGGAATTATCAATAAATATCTTCCGAGAAGTGGGTTTACAGAGTTGGACTTTCTCGCTCTTCTTCTTTTTACCCTTTCCCTTTCATTTTTTTCCTTCCTACCAAGTACATAGGTGTTTAACTTGAAGATTATGTGGGTTATTTTATGCCCGAATCGTGTACAGTATTTGTGAAGCTTATTTTCTTAGAGAACTATATTGTTTTTCTTTTTTGTTTCTAGCTGTATGGTTATAGTGATTATGTCGCTTTCCATGTTATAGAATCCGTGTATCTCTGCGTGGATATCTGGGATAGATGGGCTGAGAAAATCTCATTCATTGGGACTTCAAGCATGCAGTTGTTGACAGCTTCCTTGATAATATTGTAGATGCTGGGGATCATTGTTTAACAATTTGTTCTCTCTTTCCCAGTTCTCCAGTTCAAAAGAAATGGAGATGCCTATCTTTATGACCTCGGCAGCACGCATGGCACCTTTATTAACAAGAATCGGGTCAGCAAAAATACGCTTTTTATATTTAAATTGTATGCGTTTCTTAAAAGGTCTGATGCAAGTGATACACTGATACTGTCGAGGGAACTTCGGATGTGTAATCCATCACATGTTATCCAATATATACCTGGCTATACAAGTCATCTACTCATCTAGAAATCTTTGATTTATTGTTTGATTGGATGATATTTTCGAACTAAAGGAGGATCTGGTCATGTATGTGGGACATGATCTTGTCCAAATAAACCCATATAGTGAATTATTTGCTTACTTGATACCAAGGAAATCATCGAGGACTGAAATATAAGCACAATACAAAAGAAAAGGCAACTTGGTGAGAATGTAATGTGCTTTACACCATACATGTTCGTGCCAACAGAAAATCTCCTGGATCCTGAAGAAGGAATTAAAAGAAAAGCAAGGTAAGATGACAGTTTGAAGAAACTTCCAAAGAATTGATTGCTAGCCTCTCCTGTTTTACAATCTCAATATAACTTCAAGAGGCAGAAAATGTATTCTAATTGGGACTCTGAGTACTCTGATTGCTAAACAAAAGAAATCCTAACAAAAAATTAAGTACACTGCATAGGATGCTCTAAATACTAGTGACTTATTGGACAAGGATTCCAATTCTGAGCAAACATTTTCAATGGCCAACCAGCATTTTTTCCAGTAACATACACTCTGGCTAGTTGAAAGAATCTTTTCTTGTCATGTCTGCTCAGTTGATCTAGAGTCTTCTAGCAGAAAGAATCCTAACCTTCAAGGCTAATTCATCCAGCTGATTAACCATGTCATCTTTAAGTCTTTTCATGTTTTTAACACGAAATGACAAAAACTAGCTCTGGCTTATCATCGGCCAAATTAGCCAAGTTTATGTTCTTCAATTTCATGAATTTAGCATTTGGTTACATGGATTTAATCTTCTACTCTATAGTTTTGATTTGAATCTGAAGTTGTCCTGTGCCAGGACCCAAGGAAGGGAGGAGTTGACCCCATAAAACGAATTGCGTATTTATTAGCTGACAATCTTGTAGAAGAAAGCCTTGCTCTCAGGTAGTGAAGGAGTGTGCAGGATAGCTTCTTCCTTTGAAATTTCCTGCTTAAAAGATTTATGTAGAATATGTTTGTGTATTTTAATGATGTGCTGCTGCTAAAAAAGTTTCCTTCCAGTGGGTGGTGGTTTTTTGTTGCATTCTTAGTTGCTTTCCTTTTCTGTATCCCAGGCGGAGAAGAGAGTTTATGTGGCATTGCATGTTGGCGATGTTATTCGATTTGGCCAGTGAGTAACTTTTTTCCTTGATTCCTCGACTTATCCATTCTTCTGTATCTTTCATGCCTCTGGTATTTTCTCCCGACTGTTCATCACCTGGCATCATTGTCTGCTTCACTTAACACCACTGTAACCTGTGATGTTGAACCACAATTCATAATGCATATTGGGGCCATTGGCCACAGACTGTATCTAGGATTCATGGTCAAAGTCTTTAATAAGCTTTGGTTCACATATTCTTTTTTCGATATATACTGAGATTGTTTCAGCGTGTCTTACATATAGTGTTATATTATGAGTGTTATTGTTTGAAAAGACATGAATTAGGAACGAAGCAACTGTTTCTGCATTATTGTCCTTGCATATTTCTGAAATTTCCTCGTGTTCTTTCCTTGCACAGTTCATCTCAACTGTACATTTTTCAAGGACCTTCTGTCTTGATGCCACTGGTAAGATTGCTGTCACCATACACACATAAATAGTGCTCGATAGATATCTTAGATTTTGTGTACTTGGACATTACTCCTTGTTTCTCTCCTTTTTCTTTTAATTGACCTTCTCTGAATAAAGTTTGTGCGTTTGTATGCACTTTTGTGCAAAGAGAATTGCTTAAAACTATTATTAGTAGTGTTTGTTGGACAATAGTAGTGTTTGTTTATAGCTGTCAACACTCTTGTCAGTCTTACCTCCTCAGAAATTATGCTTTTTTAGCAATCCAGAAAAAGAAAAAAGATAATCATTGAGAATTTGTCGTTTCAATCCCACCTAGGAACTTGAAGACCAACTAGTTTACGTACTCGTGTCAAATTTACCTCCAGGTCTATTTCATTTTTTGGCATTATCTTGTATACCAGAACTTCTATAAATCCTAAATTAGACTCTTTCGCATGATAAAAAGCTGATACTCTTCTCTGTGTTTTTATGTTGTTTTGGATAAGTAGGATGATAATGATGAAGTAGCATGGCACACCTACAAAGGGCAGCTTACAGAGAAGCAGGAGAAAACCCGTGACAAAATAATAAAAAGGTAAGTGGTTTTACGTTTCATACTTCGAGTTCCTCATTTCTAGATATTTGATGTCAAATACAATTGTGATTTCGGTTACCTTGAACGCGAGACCAATCTGCATCCAGTTTTTCAATCCCCTTCAGATTTATGTTCTAGCGTCATTTAAAATGTTCATTTACCTGTACTCCAAATCGAAGGGCTATTTTTAGTGATGACTTCTTTCCTTTTCTCTTTCTTCTCACTGTCATGCCTTGCTTTTTCGCTGGTATTAGAAGTGTTAAATCTAAATGGTTGTATGCTTTATTGATGGAGAAGAAACAAACATTTCATCATCGCTGCATTAATCGCTCATTTCCTGATTTTCTTGTCAGTGCTGAATAAAACTGTGCAGCTCGGAAAGGAACTATCCTCTCTACAATCTGAACTGGGCAGGATCTTGTTTCTACTGAAGATTGCTGACCCATCAGGAGAAGCTGATCAGAAAACGATTCGCAAGTGAAGGATAAGAAACCTGATAAA
>Ga0325410_1001679_pt1 | contig 24560 bp, 11 predicted proteins | sample PopdelMetagenome_16_FD_206182 | JGI IMG/M metagenome (GOLD analysis project Ga0325410, IMG submission 206182) | Populus deltoides microbial communities from Bellville, Georgia, United States - Xylem-PdIQD-R3 | ecosystem: Host-associated > Plants > Phyllosphere > Stem > Wood/Secondary xylem...
TAGTACACTCTTGACAAAGTTTAAGTCGAACATCTACTTACTTAATAAAAGGTCTCAGCTCATCACAGTTAAATAGGACATAATTGTGTGCTTGTCTGAACTCTATTTCAGACAAATATCTTTCCCTTACGACATTTTTAGGTGTGGGTCGTCCAGGATTGGAGAATATTGACAAGTTCCCACTTGAATGCACTTCACCACCATCATCATGCCGTGGAACACGGTTTATCCTCGTTCTCAAATGAGGTTCGAAATAGTATGAGATAAATGTTGAGATCTCCTCAACAATATACGCCTCACATATTGACGCCTCAACATGCGCCTTGTTCTTAACCTTTTTTTTAAGATTGAACAAGTACCTGCATATATATATATATTAATAAAAAATTATCAATTAAAAACATTAAAATAAAAATAAAAACATTTAATTATAAATGTCATAGCAACTGTAATATCTAACCTCTCGAATGGATACATCCATCTGTACTGGACCGGTCCTCCAACTTTTACCTCAAACGGTAAATGTACGGGTAGATGCTCCATTGAGTCAAAAAATGATGGAGGGAATATCATCTCAAGTTTGCATATTGTCTCGACGATATTCTTTTCAAGCCTTTCAATGTGATCAACATTCAACTTGCTGGAGCATATATCTCTGAAGAAATGACTGATCTCCGTTAGTGCATCCCATATCCCCTTTGGCAACAAATCACAAAAAGCTAATGGGATGAGTGTTTGCATAAACACATGGCAGTCATGACTCTTCATTCCATATAATCTGCATTCCTCTGTATTAACCAACCTTGATATGTTCGAGGCATATCTATCAAGGAAACACAGACTCTTAAGCCATTTGTAAACTAGTAGTTGTGCGTTTTTCTCTAGCACGAAGCTTGCTCTTGGTTTTGCGACCCGTGACCCATCACAAACCAACTCCATATTTTTACAATTACAGAACAGCGCTACATCCAATCTAGCCTTGATGTTGTCCTTTTTCTTCCCCTTCACATCCATGACGGTGTTGAAAATGTTCTCAAACACGTTCTTTTCAATGTGCATGACGTCAAGGTTATGGCTGAGAAGATTGGTCTTCCAATAAGAAAGCTCCCAAAATATACTTCGCTTCACCCAATTATGGGTCAAACCAAAACCAGAAAACTTTTGGTTACCTGATTGGACACCAAACACAATGTCACCGTACTCTGACACAACATCAAACAATTCTTCACCGGAAAGATGCAGGGGTGCAACATCATTTTCAACTCTGCTAACAAAGAAATCCTTTCTGTTCTTTCTGTACCTGTGGCTATGTGGCAAGAAACCACGGTGATGGTAAAAAAAAAGAAGCTTTACCCCCGTTTGTTAGCGTGAATGCCTTGTTGTTCTCCATACAGTATGGACATGCTAGCTTTCCATGCGTGCTCCAACCAGAAACCATTCCATAAGCTGGGAAATCATTGATAGTCCACATCAAAGCTGCTCTCATAACAAAATTTTGTTTCCTCGAGATGTTATAAGTCAAAGCTCTAGAGGACCACAACTGCGTCAACTCATCAATCAACGGACGAAGACAAACATCTATATTCCGACCCGGACTGCTCGGACCTGGTATGACCATAGATAAAAACATGAACTCCGGCCTCATACATATCCCCGGTGGCAAGTTATAAATCGTCAGTATTACCAGCCAACAAGAATAAGGAGCAGCAAATGACCCGAATGGGTTGAATCCGTCTGTACACAACCCAAGACGCACGTTCCTTGATTCAGCTGAAAAGTGAGGATGCATACTGTTAAAGTGTTTCCAGGCTTCACCGTCAGAAGGATGAACCATCACTCCATCAACCGCATGGTGTGATTGGTGCCATGTCATGTGCTCAGCAGTCCTTGGTGACATGAATAACCTCTGCAGTCTAGGTGTGATTGGGAAGTATCTAAGTTTTTTATATGCCACGAGAGTCTTCCCTCTACCAGTTCTAGGTTTGTAACGGGAATGCCCACATGTCATGCACTCGGTCATCTCAGCATTTTCAAGGTAGTATAACATACAGAAGTTAGGGCATATATCAATTTTCTGGTATCCTAAACCGAGAGGTTTCATCATCGACTTAGCAGCATAGAAGTTCTCTTTCAGCCTGTTCCCTTCAGGTAAAATGCTTCTCGCCCATTCAATAATCTTGTTATAACCGACCTCACTCAACCCGTGATCTGACTTGATGGTGAACACCTGTGCTACGGCTGATAATTTACTGTGGTTCGTGCAGCCATCCCATAATGGTTCGTCAGAATCTCTCAACAAATCAAAAAACCTTGCTGCATCTGAATTAGGTTCTTCTTCTACGATTGGACATTCCCTGACATTACCTTCACACATTCTCATTGCATCCATAACCATATTCCTGTAAGGATTACTGTTCTCATTTCCAACTTCATGCATCCTGCTAGCACTAGAAGTTGACCCGACCACATGTTCTTTCATGCTCTCATCAGGAACAAATAGTTCTCCGTGAGCATACCAACACGGGTAATCTTCCATGAACCCTTTGGTTAGAAGATGCATCGTTACAACATCTTGATGCAGAAACTTTAAATTTTTACACTTCCTGCATGGACACCTAATACCGCCATCAGTAAAATTCCTCAGAATAGATGTTGCGAAATTAATAAAACCCTAGACACCGTTACAATAATCCATCCTTCGCAATCCTTGGGGTGAGTCCCGATACATCCATGAACGATCATCCATGACTTCTATTGAACCTCTATAAAACATAACAAAAATATTGATTTTCCCCGACATAATCCAACAAACTAAAACAACACTTATGTTAATATTCATTATCAATTATTAACCATCAACGTTCATACATACAAATTTATACATATATAAATTTACAGAAATCACAACTTCGAAATAGAATTCATAACAATTAAACAAAACTCGTTAAACAAGCTATTAATTATTTATTTCATCACAACGACACATTTAATTCGGTGTAATTCAAACAAAATTTTAACAATTTACAAACAAATATAATTTGATAAAATCTAAAAAAACTATAACAACTACAAAATTATACATTCATACTATAAGTTTCTTTGACAAATAACAATTAAACAAGTACAAACATTAACAAAATACATATACTAAAACAATAAAATTAACAATTAAATATTAAAACTAAAATGGATAGATTTACTTAAAAAAAATGATAAAATCTACAAGAAACGGATATTGTGACCACGTACGGATATTGAGTGCTCGTGTTGAGAATAGTGGAGAGTTGGGATGGGTGTGGCTGCAGTTTGGGAGGGGAGAGGTGGGATGGGAAAGAAGAAGAAGGAGAAACAAAGAAAGAGAGTGTTGGCAGATCGGTGGGTATATAATGGTTTTTCTGATGGAATCACCGACGGATTACTTCTGTCGGTGATTCCATCGGTGATTCCATCGGTGACAGTGCCACGTCACTGTACGGATATCTCAGTTTGAATCCCTCGGTCATTCCGTCGGTAAAATCGGCTGACGTCACCACGCCGTCGGCGAAACGGTTGGTATATACCGATGGAATATTTCTGTCGATATATACCGACGGAATTACCGATGGATTTATGCCATCGGTATATACCGATAGATTTTGAGACGAAATTATATCCGTCGGTAATACAGAAACATTTCGTTGGTAATTCCGTTGGTTTTCTCCGGTTTTCTGGTAGTGAATAACCTTTGCAATCTAGGTGTGATTAGAAAGTATCTAAGTTTTCTTATGTGACAAGAGTCCTTCCCTTACTAGTTCTGGGTTTATAACGAACATGTCCACATGTTTTACACTCGGTCAACTCTGCATTTTCAAGGTAGTACACCATGCAAAATTTTAGACACGTGTCATTTTTTTAGTAATCTAGGCCGAGAGGTGTTATCATGGATTTAGCAGCATAAAAGTTATCTTTCAACCTATTCCCTTAAGGTAAAATATTTTTCGCTCATTCAACAATTTTTCCATAACCGACCTCACTCAACTCATGATCTAACTTGATGGTGAACACTCATGCAACGACCAATAATTTACTGTGATTTGTGCACCAATCCCATAATGGTTCATCAAAGTCTTTCAAAAGATCAAACAACTCGGTCGCGTTTGTATGAGGTTCTTCATTTACTTTTGGACATTGATAAACATAACCCTGATTCATTCTCATCACATTCATAACTATATTCTTCTAAGGATTATTATTGACATCTACAACTTTATACACATTACTAGAACTAGAAGTTGACCCAACCATCCTTTCTACCATGGTCTCATGAGGAACATATGATTTTCCATGTGCAAACCAACATAGGTATCTCTTTATGAACCTTTTTTTTTTTTGTAAAAGATGCATCATTACAGCATCAAGATCAAGAAACTTTTTTATTTTTACACCTCTTACATAGACATCTAATATCGCCTCCACTAATATTTCTCCAATTAGATAGTGTATAATTAATAAAACCTTGAACTCCATTACAATTATCCATCCTATATAACCCTTTGTGTGAATCTTGATACATCCATGAACGATCATCCATTACTTATGTCAAACCTATATTTAAGATTATTTAGTTAAATAATTTTGATACATCTTTAAAGCCCTTTTAGAATTTCAAGGACAAGGAGCATTAATTTGCTTTTAGATATTTTTAAATAAATAAGCTTATTTAACGGGTTCATTTTATATTTCATCAATTTTATTGTTGAGTTGAAATTTTCAATAAATATATAGAAATCTAAATTTATATAGATAATTGGTAATGAATTAGTTGTATTATTAAAATAGTTTGAATGAATTTGAGTTAAACTAATGTTCTGTTATTTATTTAATTTATGTAATTAATTATTTATTTCATCACAGAACATCTAAGTCACAAATTCAAAATAAATTTCATCAATTTACAAACAAGTATAATTTTACAAAATCTTAAACAAACCCTAACATGTACAAATTATACATTCATACAAGGAAAAAAAACAATAAAATAAGTAAATACCCAAACAAAATACATATTCTATAAAAATATGCAATAAAAATTAACATTTTAAAATTGAGTTAAAAAAATCAATATTTTTGCTTACTTGAAGTGAGAAATCCCCAATAAAATTTAAATCAAAACATGGATATTGACAAGCTTAGTACAAAATGGCTGGATTTGTAGTAGAAGGTTAATTTGTGATAAAATAAGGTTGGGTTGTATTGTTTGTTGCGGAGAAAAATGAAGGAAGAAAAAGAAATGAAGGAGGGAGCAAGGAGAGTCGCTTGTGATGTCATAAATTAAATATCACATATGGATTTACTGACGAATTTAATCAATAAATTTAAATTTGTTAATAATTTTGTTTGTGAAAATAACATATAATTGTACCCTTTTTTATTGTAATTTTCTCAGTATATATCTAGATAATATTTATGTTGATATTTACTGGTGGATATTGTAAGTGTATATTCAGTCAAAACAATTCACTATAAGTTACTAATAAAAATATTTATTTTATCTATATATCTATTTATATCTACTAATTTTCTAATAGTAATTTCAAATTCGTGGAAGATCATCTCGTTTCATTGAGCTTGATGCATGGAAAGAAAATGGACCTAATTTCTAAGCCCTTAGGAATATTGCTAGGGCTGATGCGAGCAAATCAGTCAGCTGATGAAATCAAATCAAAAGAGTTACATCAACCTGAAACAAAAGAAAGGAAAGGCCACATCTCGGTGGGTAGAGGTACGAGCTACGAGCATGCATCTCCCCTTTTGGGTGCTTGACCCTATTCACATGAAGAAAAACTACAAATCTTCTTTTCCATTGACAAAGACATTTGATATTCCCCCATTATATTTACTTCCTGTTGACGGCTCTCATGTATTTGTTGACGACGATCGAGTGCTGTTCTTGATCTACAGTTGAAGCTTCATTCTTCGGTCAACTTATCCAAGCATTATGGAGGCACATCAAATCCATGCCCTGCAATATGTTGACACTCTTGTCAGAGAGATTGTTTATTTTTGTGTTTTAAAAATATTTTTAGTAAAATTTAAAAAAAATTTATTTTTTTATTAACTTCAAATTAATATATTTTTAGTGTTTTCAAATCATTTTGATGTGCTGATGTCAAAAATAATTTTAAAAAAATAAAAAAACATCATTGGCATGTATTTTAGCACGAAAAGCTATTTGAAAAGCAACCGCAACCACACTGCCAAACACATTCTAAAATTAAATTCAAAAACAATTCAAAGTAACATGGATTGCAACAATAGTTAAATGATAATTGTTTCCTCTTTTAAATTTGATTTTTATTGTTTTATTTTTTATGTAAAATAATTTTTTTTAATTTTATCCTTTTATATATATATTAGATTTGATCATTATTTTTTTTTGTTATTTGTTTTGTTTTAGTTTTTAAAATTATTTTTTTATTTCATCCTCCTTCGCTTTTTTTCCTATCATATTTGATTCATATTCTTTTTATTACTATTTTTTTACTTTGAAAAATAATTAAAATTAATTTTTTTCAGTTTCATCCTTCAACATTATATTAGTTGAGAATCGATCTTCTTGGTTGAGCTCAGGTCTGAGATTTCACGGGTTGTGAATTTAAGAGATTAACCCAAGTTTAAAAAGCTCGTCCGTGTTTACTTGTTTTTTTTCTTTAATAAGCTTATATTTTTTCAATTTCATTTTTCAACATTTATTTAATTAGATATTAGGCTCCACTATTTTTTTTAAATTTTCTTTCTATTGGATTTTTCATTTAGTTTGAAAATGATTTGGGTTCTTTTGCCCTTCAACATAGAGTTATTTAATAATTAGACTTCATAATTTTATTTAATTTGCCTTCAACAAGATTACCCTAGTATCATAATTATGTTGCACATTTTACATGCTGACTTGAGTGGACTCATGTTATTTTTTTACCTTTTTAAATCATATTTTTCTTTTAATTCTGTCCTTCAATTTTTAAAAAAATTCAGCTTCATTTTTTTCTATTTTACTTTTTATGAGGTTATTACGTATCATTTAATTTTTACTTTGTTATCATATGAGTTCCTTCATCATTTTATTTTTTTATAAATTTGATTTTTTATTTTAATTTTATCCTTCAGCATTTGATTGGTTGAGAATTAGTCTTTGTGTTTTTTTTTCTTTTCTATGGGACTATCTCAGTCTTATACTCATGATCATGAGGTTAACGAGTTAACCTGATTTGTCTTGAGGTTTTTTTTGTTGTTCTTTTTAAATAATTATTTTTTTTTAGTTTTGCTCTTTGACATTGTATTATTTGATAATTGAGTGATTGTATTCAATTTGCTTTCGACAAGCTTACTATGATGTCACAGCCAAGTCGAGCTTCGATGGGTTTATTTTACCTTTTTCTTATTGTTAGTTTTTTTCATTTTATTTTTCATTTTTATATATTTTTTAATTTATATTATTAAATTAGTTGAACTTGTTAATTTATATTTAATGACCTGAGTCTCAATTTTATTTTATTTTTTGAACATTTGCATCATCCTAACATCTTTTTTTTTTTAATTTTGGAAAGAAATTAGGCAATTTATAGGCAAGGACACCTATTTAGTAATACAGGTCCAAATGTGGTTAGAACCAGGCACAGTCTACGTACGTGATAATGCTGATATAATTTATATTAGCTCGCTGATCCATTCGTGATAATGCTGTTACTGAATCTTATTGGTATCATTTACGTTGATGTACGTAGGCGACCAGGCTGACCCTTCACTACTAGTCCTGGGAATTCTTTGAATCAGCAAAGAGATTAGGGTTTTTTTAATCCACAGGAATAAACGGGAAATTAATATTTAAATTCTTTTATAAATAGCTGTCTCAAAAGTTATCGTGGAGTACCTTATAGGCATATGCCAAAAACCTTTAAAGATTCTTCATTGGAATATAAAATAATTAAAAATTCTAACTATAATAAATTAATATTCTAGTAAACTTTTTGTTCTTTGTTTTTGCCAATAGATATATTAGAATTTTATATATATATATATATATATATATATAATCAACGAGAGTATATTGAAAAGAACATAAAACCAATAATCAAAAAAATAAAAGGTTCTTGATAATCTTAATTTGATCATCTTGGTTTTAGATTGAAACCACTGAAGAACAAGCATACCCTATTAACCATAAAATTACCTCCCAATTAGGTTATGAAAGGAATATTAATCTAGTAAAGTACGTCAACATTTAATTATTTAAATAATAGTAAATAGCTAAATTAACAAATTAAGCACTTACATATATAGAAATATACAATAGGATCAATGATCCTCATAGCTGGCATCACTTAATTTAGCAATGAGGGCGGCCTTGTTACTAAAGAGGAAGGAGTTGTGAATAAATTGAAGCCTCTCCTTTGAGTGGGAAACATAGACTTGCATTAATGTGTTAGGACTAATAAGGCGAAGCCATGACCACCACTCGTGTATTTTAGTGGAGGCTTTATGTAAAACATTGAAAGAGACCGTACCACTAGACCAAGTTGCGAGCAGAAGTCTAGCAATACACTAACCTAGCTTGCTAGCTCTCATCAGAACCTAACCCAACAACTGTCCAAGGAGAGCATTTTCTCTTGTAAGGTTTCAGCACAATGGAATAAATTCAATATAAAACCCAGAAAATCCTTAGCATTAGTCCTTGATTTGGAGCGTTCCGCCAATAATTTGATGTGAAATAATCGAGTGTAGGTGTATTCATAGGAAATTTATGAATAAGCAAGTCTTTGTTCATTTAATACAATTATTGAAATGTGTGATACACGAAGAATCCATTACAGAACTCACATTATTTCTACACAGTAGGAGGCACTAAACAAAACAATGCGATAAAATATCTAGATGAAGTTGGATGATCATACATTTGAATCCAAAAAAGATGATCATAGGACATAAATTATATCAGAAAGGTCAGCGGAAAGCATATATTGTGGACATGATATGTATCATATACCCAATGTTTTGATAGAAATTATATAATGCATCGTGATCCTCTGCAGGCGGTGTCAAATAACTGGCCGGCTTCCTTCTAAAGAACATCCTCGGTTTATGTTCTTGCAAGATGAGGGTTCCTTTTCTTTTCCTTGTCGCTTGTTTATATTAACAAAAGCTAAACCTTGTTTGAAAAACATTCTTCACCTCGATCTATTTGTACAATTTTATTTGAACAGTACAATGATGTTTTTGCAATTCTAAAAAGGTGATATCCTTGTTACGGGTTTTATTGGTCAAAAAAAATTAATTTTAGAGTATAATTGTTTTTTCCATCATTTTTAGCACAGAAAAGTAATATATTTACCCCTGAAATTAAAAAAAAAATCATAAACCTAGAGATGAGGGGTAAATAAGTCTTTCTCTTATTAAAATACAAGAATTGACAAGAATGCCCTTGAAAAAAAAAATTTAAACCATAGTGCCAGGGCCTTTTGGTATTTTTACGTTGGTTTTTAATGTAATTGTTGGAATAATCAAGGGCATGTATGTCCATTTATATTAATTAAATATTATTTGAATTTAAAAAGTTAGTGGCGCGTGATGTGCATGTATCAGTATGTGGGAGGTGCTTGTACACTTTAGAAGGCGCATGTTGCGCCTCCCGATGGTAGAAAATAACCTTCAGTCTTGTCGTAGAATGTGTCGTCATCACATTCTCTTCTTTTTAGTACAACGTGTGTCAATGGTTGTTGGGCGATTTCTCGTCGATCAATTTTTTTTCTTTCTCCTAGCTAAAAAATAAAAGTTGGTCTTTTTTATTTTTGGTATTTCAACTTCAGTCTTTATTTTTTTAATTTTTTTTAGTTTTTTTATTGAAGTTTTTTTATTTTTAATTTAATTCTAAATTCTAATTTGTTATAAATACAAATCCACGAAAAATCACGGGTAATAGCCTGTAGGTTTGCTAAATTATAAGCAATTTATAAGACCGGTGATTTCTACTAGAAAAACTAAAAATAGGGACATATTATCCTAATTATGAGAATCAAATTTCATTGGACCTCTTACTAAAAAAAAAAAGTGCATGTTAGGTATTGACATGATCAATACGAGATGATAACGTCGATTGTCATCGTGTGTGTGTGTGTGTGTGTGTGTGTGTGTGTGTGTGTGTCCCCTGAGCATCATGTACGTGTGTGTGTGTGTGTCCTGAGCATCATGTACGTATACCGATCGAGTGTCGTATTGAAAGAAAGAAGGGAAACCTTTAAGATATTGGACAGCTGTAAAGGAATATGACTTATTGGAGCCCCGTTAGCTGATCCAAGGGTCACTTACAATGGATAGAGTAAGTGACAACAGTTGTTCTCAGTGATGTTAATTTACACGTAATTAATAAAGGAGTCCATTCGGTCGTAGAGAAACTTCAATTTTCTTTCTACTCGGTAGAGCCCTTTGAGAATTTGAAGGACAAGGAGCATTAATTTGCCTTGCATGTGTAATGAGACAACTATGGATTAAAAAAGAAATTGATAAATTAAGAGCAAATATGAGATCCTCAATCGGCACCTCAAGGAAAAGCGTATTAATTGGAGTGTCTTGTGGGATTAACCCAACAAAGTTCTAGTCGAGGAAAATGCAAATTATAAACTAGTTTTATTAAACCTAGTTCTTAGTTTTATAAATCAAATCAAGTACAAATTAACTTGGTATAATTTGGTTACCGTCTCGATTAATCCACAACCAGCTCAATCTAATTAAACTGGTGTTATTTTAAATATTTTAAGAAAAATATTGAATCGATAGTGTTTTAGATACTGTTTTAAATTAAATCAAGGCAATATATTTACTATACAGCAGGATTTAACCGCACAAGATTCAATAATTTTATTATAAATATTTTTGGCTTTTTAGGGACATGACAAACAATACAATAAAGCAGTTTTTTATATCTAAGTTTTTCAGGGGACACAGAAGACACAAGGAGACGGGATACCTTTTTTTAAGAATTTCCTTGGTAACATTTTGTAATTCCATGCCACACCTTTTACCTTTGAATTTGTGTCATTAAAGAAGTGCAAATTAATCAATCAAATTCAGAAAATATAAAAGATCAAAAAAAAAAAAAGAAGTGAGAAAATTCGCAGTCTGCACACAACACTAGTCGAAACAATCATAAAATGGAAGCTCTCGTTGAAATGAAATCAAAGAAACCAAAATTTGATTGGAACCGGGAGATGTGTAGATTTGAAATCTGGATGTAACCCTTGCTATCATATAAACCTTCCCACCGAGCTCTACCTTTGAACAGAACATGAATCTTAAGCAACAATAGGGAAAAAATGGAGAGATATCATGTTTGATCCTCGGCAAAAGGTGGCGTCGACGGATAACCTGGATTTGGGCTGTCCATTTGAGCTCCCAAGGAAGAAAAAAAAGGTGAACTTGGGCTAAGGATCTTGTAAGAAGGAGAGAACAAGAAAGGCACACTTGGGCTCATCTTCTGTTATCGTCTTGTTCATGAGCACCTTAGGCCCCTCGTTAGCTGCTATTAAGCTTCAATTGAACAAGTCCATCGGCTAGAAAGCTCTATTCATTCAACCAAATAATAATGAGAGGACCGTTTCTGTACATACTTGTGCATTTCAATGTCTCATATGAACCGTGCTAACTTTTGTGTTTAGAGATCTCTAGGAATTGCGGACTAAGAAGGTAAAAAAATTATTTTTTACATTAATATATTAAAATTATCTAAAAATATTTAAAAAAAAATTAATATTAAAAGACAAAATTTCAAAAAATATTATTATTATTATTATTGATATTAATTAAAATATCAAGTTGCCCCTAAGATTACAAATAAATCCCTAAAATCAAGCTTTAAGAGTGATTTAAAAAAATAGAAAACCTTTAAGTGCCATTTTGCTTTTAAAGGTATTTTACTAATTTAATTGTGCAGAAAAGATGTAGCAAGACTTTAGTAATCTTGAACAAATAAAAAATGGCTAATTCATGATAATTGGAGGGTGAGTGTGATAATTTTTTATAGGACTAAACAATAAATTTACCTTTTCAATGCAAATCTTCTAAATTTTAGTTAATATTCTGAATTCACAACATGTAAAATCACAAATTTGAGTTCAATTAAGAAGTTCAATTCTCAATCAATTTAATATTAGATGATGAAATTGAAAAAAAATACTCAAATTAAAAAAAAAACATACAATATAAAAAAATAGCAATAAAAAAATGAGCATCAAATATATAAAAAAAATGAAGGGTGAAATTGAAAAAAAAAATTCAAAAACTATCTTAAATAATAAAAAATATATAAACCAAAAGAATAAGAGTCAAATCTGACAGATAAAAAAATTAAAAAAAATGAAATTAAAAAAAATTAAAAATTAATTAAAATAAAACAAACATGAATCAAAAAAGGAAGGGTGAAATCAATAGAAAACAAACTTAAAGAGTTGATTTGCAAATTTAGAGGGCCAAATGTGAATTTTTAGGAGGAAAAAAAAAGGAAAAAAGAAAAAGGAAAATTTGTTTGCACCGCACCAAAGGTCCATTGACCATTTGCGTCATATATGGAGGAAAAAGAGGGTGAGACAAATTAAGGCCCCGTTTATTTGCTGGAAAGTAGTTTCCTTTTGGAAAGTGAATTCTGAGGAAAGTGAATTCCGGGAAAGTGAATTCCGGGAAAGTATTTTCCGATGTTTGGTAGTGCAATGGAAAATAAGTTGGAAAACATTTTCCATTGTTTGGTTATGTCATGGGAAATGAGCTGGAAAATAACTTATTAATGTTTTATTTTTCTCAAGTTTATTAAAATAATGAGGAACAAATCTTACAAATTAAAAAGTTGAATGAGAATGAAATTGAAAAAAAGATAATTTCATAAATTATCTCACATAAAATAAATAATAATCAAAATAATAGAGATCAAATCTAAAAAATTAAAAAAATAAAAGGTGAATAAATTAAAATAATAATAATAATTAACATTTCATAAATTATTTCAAATAAAATAAGTAACAATCAAAAGAATAAGGACCAAATTTGATAGATAAAAAATTTCAATAAAAAAATGATAAGGAAAAAGCAAATAGCAATTATAAAAATAAGGACCAAAATTAATATAAAAATTAAATTTTAAGAGATGAAATTGAAAAATAAATATACAAAACAAATTATATATAGCAATCAAAAGTTTGAGGATTAAATTTGATATAATCAGCAAATAATGACATTTCTAAATTTTTCACAACTTCCGAAAAGTGTTTTCCGCCCAAATTTTCCAGGAAAACACTTTCCTGAAAACCAAGCCAAATTTTCCTTTGACTGGAAAGTGTTTTCCGTTGACCAACTTTTCTAATGGCAAACAAACACAGGAAAGTTTGGAAAGTGGTTTCCCGGAAACCACTTTCCGGAAAACAAACACAGCCAAAGGGAAAACACTTTCCTGGAAACTAAACCAAATTTTTCTTTGATTGGAAAGTGTTTTTCGTTGACCGGAAAGTGTTTCCGTTGACTGGAAAGTGTTCTCCATTGACCGGAAAGTGTTTTCCGTTGACCAACTTTCCTAATAACAAACAAACACAAGAAAATTTGGAAAGTGGTTTCCCGGAAAGTGAATTCCGGGAAACAAACATGGCCTAAATAAAGCAGTGGAATAATAGTTTTGACCATCGTAGTCAATCGCACGCGCTGCTGAAAGACAATGGAGCAACTAATGCGTGCAACGTAAGAAATTTTTTTTATTTTTTATTTATGAAAACACTACATTGCCCTTAGAACAAAAAACAATATTTCAAAAAAATTGTGAAATGATAAATAAGCACTTGTAGTTAAGCTTTTGAAAATTTGATTTCAATGGCAAGATAAATAATAAAAAAAGTGAAATATCCAAAAAGCTTCTGGAACATAGTTAATTTTTTTTATTTTATGCTTTTAAGAACAATAAAGTAGTTTTAATATAAAAAATTATGAAAAGACCAAGATACCCCTAAACAGTTCTAAAATAACAATTGAACCAAGTAAAAATACCATTATACCCCTAAAGACTATTCTTTGTGATTTTTTTGAAGACAAACTAAAAAATTTATTATTACAATCAACATTAAATCAAAACATATGCATAATACTTGTCCATGTATGTTAGGTTTTTCTTTTAGTATATGCATAAAACAATTTCCTTTTAATTCACGTTTTCTTTGTCAAGTGGATAGTAGCCCAAACGGTGGCACTAATTATTAGTTCTGGTGTCAATTCACAGCTCCAAATTAACATCGCCACAATATCTCACACAAAAATGGGGATGGGTTAAACGATTGCTTTTGATATGTTTTTTTTCATTATTATTTGTTGTCGTGTTTATTAAATGCAAAGTAAATATAGATATTGTTTTAATATGTAATAAAAATGATAATTATTTAATTACGCGTATCTTTTCATCTAATCTAAATAAATACATGTACATCAATATAGTTTTATTTTTATACTTTGTCTAGACTTTATATTAATTTAACTTATTTTTTTTAGATTAATATGGGTACCCGAGCTAGCTTGCGCGCACCTTGACTAATCTCACAGGCCCTGAAATTAACGATCATGTAAGCCTCCAGCAGCCCTGAAGCATGTAAGACTCGAACTGATGATTTCTGAGCAGCAAATTCAAGGTCTGATCAGTTGAGTTATACCTCTCAAAATTAATTTAAATGTTATGAGTTTTAGTTCCTTGTTGCTATTTTAATCTTAATAATCCAATTTTTATGATGTTATGGATATTAAAATACGTGTACATCAATATAATTTTTTATTATATATTGTCTAGACTCTATATTAATTGAATTTTTGATGTTACGAGAGTTTTAGTTCCCTTGTTGCTATTTTAGTCTTAGATTTGGATGAAATTTTATTCTATATGTAAATAACTCTTCAAATTTTAAAATTTTTATTTAACTAGATATTATTATCAGGTTTTTTTAATTTAAATTAATTTTATGTGTCTTTGATGATTAAATTTCTAATGTCATTTTAGGTTGATATATATGAATTCTAATTTACTTAGAAAATCAAGACTCGTTGGCAAACAGAAAAACATTGTTTATTTTTTTTTAAAAAAAAAACAAAGATGATCAAATTAAGTAGTTTGGTTTTTCGTATTGAAAAAGAGACCGTAGAGAATTTCAGTTCAGATTCAACACTTAATGCTTTCGTTGGTTGTCAAATCAGAAAAAGGGGGAAATTAAAAGATATAAACAAACAAACGAGAGGTGATCTAAAAAAAAAATTCAAAAGAAGGGTTGCAAGAATAAAATCATATGATAATCACACTAGTAAAATCATAATGTTTAAAAAATTCAAAAAAAAGAAAAGTGGTTTGAATTAAAGACAAAATAATTATATATTATGATTGAATAAATTGTTAAAGACATTCTTAAATTATAACTTGTAGCAAGGTTGTCTCTATAAAAAAAAATATCAAGTTTTGATCAGATGTGTCGATAAATCAATGACATTTGAATTTAAACTATATTAAAGAAAAACTTGAAACTAAAATTCATTGGCGTAGCCTGATACAACTTACAGAATATTTATGTAAGTAAAATTATCTATACCTGTTTTTTAAATTAATGTTTCTTCTATAACAAAGAAAACCTTCAGTTTGAATATATTTTTAATTCTAATTTCTTTTTAATTTAAAGACGTGCGAAGAAAAAAATCTGTGATCTAAGATTTCCATGGCCCAATTATACTATGCAATAACAATTAAAAAGGTAAAATAAAATTACATTAAAAAATAAAAAATTACAGTACTGCATGTATATTCTTTGAAAATGTCAGTTCTTCTTTTAAAAAAATAATCATATAATGCTGCGATATCCAATAATTTAAAATTATTAAAAGCTCGTTTCTTTTCTCGTTTTAAAAATATTTAAAAAAAATTAAATTTTATTTTTTTAAAATTAATTTTTTTTAATATTTTTAAATTATTTTGATGTATTAATATTAAAAATAAATTTTAAAAAATAAAAAATATTATTTTAATATATTTTCAAATAAAAATATTTTAAAAAATAACCACCATTAAAATTAAAATTTAAAATTTAAAAGGAACTTTTAAAAAAACTGTGTATACATATAGAGAGCACCGTCAGTGTACTAAGGGATATGCAATGAATTTTCTTTTTCTCCGACAAAAAGAAAAGTAAAATTTGAATAGTTTCTATGTGCTTTTGAAAAAAGTTATATATTCTATTATATAACAATCCTTTACCATGCTGCGGGCAAGAACGAAAGTTTTTTTTAATGTAAAAAAGCTCATGCCATGTTATGCGAATGTGGCTGCATTTTAATTAAAATATAGTTTCTAGCCGTTTGATAAAAAAAAAATACATAATTTATTTTATTATGTATGGAGCCTATATATTTTTGCATTTGACATACAAGAAAAGAAAACACATTAAAATGTTGCTTCTTTTTTTACTGTGCATGCTAATTGCACTGTTCACTTAAAAAATAATGAATAATGAACAGTGCAATTCTTATGCACTGTTCACGTGTGAATTATACTGTTCACGTGAACAGTACAATTCACTTGCACTATTCGCGTGATTTTTTTTAATTTTGTTAACTATTTTTTAAAAAAAAACTAGTGTAGAATGAATTAAATTCACTCGCACTGTGATATCAATATTTTTTTTTCCCGAAAAACTAGTATAGAGTGAATTAAATTCATTCGCACTGTAATATCAATTTTATACCTGATAATATTTTATCTACGCTCAAAAAATTATAAAAATTGTAGTTCTTATCAGATGAATTTTGTATGTAATGGAATTATAAATAGTTTAATGGAATAATAAAAAATATTTTATATAAAGTATTTTTTATTTCATGATGTAATAGGAGTAATTAATTCTACAATATTTAAATTTAAAACTATCAATATTAATATATATTTTTTAAAATTATTTTATAACATCAATTTCAAAAGCATTCTTAACCAAACACATTAAACTATTTTTTCTTCAACCTCAATTTCAACCACAGTTTTAACCAAACACCTATTTTTTCAAATCAACTTCAACTAAAAGTACTTTTTATAAAACAACTTTTTTCAAACCACAACCATAACAGCTACCGCAATACCAAACACACTCGTAAGAATTAAACCAAATGTTTTTGGAACGTGAAAAAGAATTTTTATGCAATGAAAATTATTTTGATATTGTTATTAAATCTGACTTGGTTAGTCAAACTTGAAACCTCTTAATTAAACTTCTTACTTAACATTAATTTAAAATGAAATTATATATGAGTTGTATTGATGTAATCCGATCGACTTAACAAGTCTAATTAAAATTTAGACAACTTGTAAAAATATAATTTGAATTTAAAAAAACTCAAGATGTCAATTTTTTACAATATTGATACGACAATATATTGGATCGATCCAGGTTTCGAGATTTAACCTGTCAAACCTTCTATTGACTCCAGTGAATTTAATAACTTTGTTTTTTTTAACTATTCTTTACTTAATTATAAAATATCATAAATACATTGACAAAATCAAACATCAATCTAATGCTATGACTTTATTTTAGATTGTAATAATCTCATAGAAAACAAATCGAAATAAATTATGAAACTCAATTCTTAATCAGCCTAAGTTAACACATTAAATCCACGATTTAGGTCATGGACTCCACTAAGTTTTATAACTTTATTTTTTCCAAAACTAATTTTATTTAATTATTCAAACAAAAATAAACGCTCACAAAAATCAAGCATCAATCAGATATCAAGACATTTGTTTGAGACCACAATAACTTTATAGAAATCAAACTGAAATAAATCATGAAAATCAAATCAAAATCAACCATATATTGAAGGATAACATTGAAAAAAAACAATAAAAAATCCAATAAAAATCCATCAATGTATAAATTGAAAAATACATCACATGACAAAGAAAACAATCCAGACGTGTGGGCCTAGGTGCCCTGGCTCGCTTGACACTACCAACTTAAGCTTGCATGCATGGACTTTTTTTTCCATATCAATGCATCCTCCACCCACATTAAAAAAAAAAAAAAGAAGCGTGGGTGCTTCGTTTGCATGTCCAGTAATTGTCTACCATCGTGGTGATCGAAAAATCGAGTTTTTTTTTTGTTTAAAAAACAATTTTTAAACTCATTTTGACCTAAAAGCACCCGATAAACATTAGTAGAATCTCTAAAAATCAATTCATCAACCCAAAAATGGTTTTAAACTACGAAATTAAAACTGAAAAAATTATTTCTCAATTCTGATCTACTTTTTTAGACGGGATGAAGATTTAAAAACACCTTAATGAAACCTTTGTATTGAATGGAATCCACTGACACTAAGATAAGTTTGCATGTTATCGTTAAAATGTGGCTAAACTGACAACTTTTTTTCTTATTTGCTATTTTCAGGTGAATTTCTTAAACTTGGAGTCTAAAATGATAAGAAAATAAAATTGTGAATCAAAATTAAAATTACAAAAACTATAGGGATTGTGAAAGAAAAAAATATATATATACTAAACATAAATTTTTCTAACAAAATTGAGATATCTTCATAAGATTTCTCATTGTTTTACACTTTCATTATTTTTTTTATTTGTTTTTCTCTAACATATTACAAGAAATTGATAAATAATTTGGTTTTAAAATAATGCAATTGAAAAAAAGTATTTAACTATGGAAATTGAAAAAACAAATACTATAGATTGCTATGATAATTTACGTGGCATTTTAATGTATTTTGTAATGTGATTGTGATAGAAATTTGATTGGTTGTACCAAACCCTTCCTTGTCGTTTTGTTTTTGTAGATAAACTGTTTAAAAAATGAAGAAGAAAGCTAACATCTTAGTAAGCCGCTTTCCCTCTGCTTCTCACCTATAAATATCACAAGCAAATTAACCTGCACGTAATATCCAAGAGACCAGAGAGATTTGATAGTTAACATCATGTCTGATGTCGCCAAAGAAGCATGGAGAAAATATTTAATTCAACTCCAAGTTAACCCTCTTAGGACAAAGGTTGCTTTCCTTTGTTGTTTTTTCTCTCTTCTTGATCAAATACTGTTTCCAAGTTCTTGACTTTTATTTTTGTGTTTAGAGTTTGTTTTCTTGTTTCTTATATATTGTAATTTTACTCTATCATTTATGGGTGTCTCTCTGCAGGCATTAACTTCTGGGGTTATAGCTGGGTTAGGGGATGCACTTTGCTCAAAAGATTTCTGGTATCAAGAAGCTTCAGTTAAGAAGATTGCTTCTTTTCAGTGTAAGGCCGGGGGCCTTTTCTTCTCCCTTGTGTTTTTTCCATATTCTCACTTAGGTTTCTTACTGGGAAATGAAAGAAGAGAATTTTGGTGGCATGCATAACTAGTAGACATGATGATCTTTAATTTGTAAAACTAAACAGCTGGTCTTGATTTATGAAGCTTTTTGGCTTTGCATATGGAGGACCGTTTGGGCATTATCTTCACAAATTGATGAGCGTTATTTTCAAGGGAAAGAATGACAGCAAAACTGTTGCAAAAATGGTAAGCTTCGTGTATGGTTTTGATTGTTTCTAGTGCCGATATTGCTTTTGTTTTCTAAAGATTAAGGAGTGGAAGTTCTTGAACTTGCTAGGTTTTGTTCGAACAATTGACTTCCTCTCCTTTGAACAACTGTTGCAAAAATGGTAAGCTTCGTGTATGGTTTTGATTGTTTCTAGTGCCGATATTGCTTTTGTTTTCTAAAGATTAAGGAGTGGAAGTTCTTGAACTTAATAGGTTTTGTTCGAACAATTGACTTCCTCTCCTTTGAACAACCTGCTTTTCATGCTGTACTATGGCTTGGTAATTGAGGGTATGTGCCTATATTAATTGAACTTAATTCTATCCACCATTTCTTTCAAGTTACAAGGAGCGATCTCATTATTTAATCTCCATAATCTCTTAGTGTTTTGTTAAGAAGATTATTTTGTTTGTTACTGCAGGAATACCATGGGTTTTTGTCAAGGACAAGATTAAGAAAGACTTCACTTCTGTCCAAGTGGCAGCATGGAAGGTGCAAAATATAAATGCAAACTAGTGCTATATATTTGACATGTACGCTGATAACACAGCAAGAGCATGCAGAGAACTAATTAAAATAATGATTTTTTGCGAGTTACAGGTCGGGCCTATGGTTGCTTGGGTGAATAACCAGTTCGTGCCTTTGCAACTCCGAGTTATATTCCAATGCTTTGTTGGTCTGTGCTGGTATATTTGCCCTCAGTTCACTCTGATCGATCCTTCAGATTTATTCAATCTCGACCATGTTAAATAAGCTAATTCTAAGTATTAATTTATTAATTTTCTACCTCAAATACAACTTCTTAGACTCCATGCCTTGGCCAGCATATTTTTATCTTGCAATGATAATGTTCAAATCTAGGCGCAGTTGTTGTGGCAGTGTTGGGTTTTTGCAATTTGTTTAGCTAATATTATAACAATGACCTCTTTAATTTGTCTGTTTGCTGACTTCAGGACAATCTTTTTGAATCTCAAAGCACGTTCAGCTGTGATCAAGGACTCATAGAATGGATCGATCGAGTACTGACCTTCTTCTCCTCTAGATTTCGATCCCTTCTGGTTTTTTAGCGCAATACTCCATCTTGTAAGGAAAGAAAATGCCAAGATACGTCTGATTCTCAGTAGAACTACCTGGATTTTTGTACTCTCTATATATTCTACAGTCCATCGTTTTTATGTGTGAATCTCCCTGCATTTCTGAGTTTAGAGGATGCTATTTTTCATAAAATTAATATGGTAAGTAGCATATGCTAGTACGTAAGTTTAATTAGAAAAATATTAAAAAAAATAGCATGATAATTACTATTTTTGTTAGTAACTAACAAGAGTTTTACTGGAATTACAAGCACAGGAAAATCATTGATAGAATGATTTTAATCTCTTACGCATCACTAGCTCATATTTAAAAAACTGTATATCATTGTTTAATAAAAGAAAAACAAATGGTTCTTTATCTTCTTGTTCTTTTCCTATAGGCTTTCTTTGAAACCTCGTTCAGGACAAAAAAACAGAAAGAAGACAATCCATAGGTTGTTGATTAAGATAACTGCAAGTCATCACAAATAATTTTAACCGTTGGTTGTTGATTAAGATTTTGATAATTTAATTTAAAAACTTGAATTTTTAAATAAAACTTTTAAATATAATTTATATTATTTTCTAATATGATTGAATTTTTTTTTAATGCATCATCTATTATAAATATAAATATGGATAAAATGATCTGTAGCTACCGTTCATTCTTTAATGTGCAAAAATCGGTAGCTAAAAGTTAACTAGAAGGTCTTTTGGATAATCAAAAGGATTTTACAAGAATAGCGTTTATGCAGAAAAAGGAATTAATTTTAAGGAGTGGAGGCAACACAATAGTTCATCTGATCAGTTTCACTCTCGCATGAACAATAGATGCTTTGTATTTTTGTTGACCATTGGAATTCTTTTAATGAGGTGTTATTTAAAAATAGTTTGGAACGCAGGGCAAACTGTGTTTTTAAAAAATTTAATATGTTTTGGATTGTTTTAATATGTTGTTGTCAAAAATAATTTTTAAAAAATAAAAAAAAATATTAATATATATTTTAACACAAAAAATTATTTAAAAAACAACCACAACTACACTACTAATTATAATCAGTCAAAAATATTCAAGCGAAAGGAAAAAATCTTCTTAAACTATTGGCAAGATAAACCCATTAAGATTAAGATGGAATTTTTTTTATTATTGGAATGGGGTAAATTGACAGCTTTCTCTATGCTTTATATATATATATATATAATTTTTTTCTCTAATCTCTCAAATAATCAAGATATAGAAACCTTAAACAAATGAATTTTCGCATGGAAATGAAAAGGATCCTGTTTGTTTTTTTTTTAATCATCCCTTTTAAAAAAAATATTTTTCATACTATAAATTTAAATCCTATTTTATTAAATTGATCTCTAATTTAATTTAATATTTTATCAAACAATCTGAATTTGCTAGGATATGTAAAGAAAAAATCTCAATACATAAAATAATCCCAACACAACATGCCATAACATAATAAAACTATAAAAAAAAATAAAGTGAATAAATTAAAAAAGACATTATTAATTAAATGATGTCTTCCATAATGAATTTAACATCGAAAATCGAGTCACACATGGATGGCAGCCACCAACCACGGCCACCACGAACTAGAAGTTAGAACCACTACCACCACTGTTGACAAACCATCATAGCCCTCGCCAATCGACCACCATCAGCAACACGAATCAAACACGTATTTTTATCTAGGACACTGGCGGAGGCCTAAGAGGCAGAAAGGGGGCCCTCACCACCGCTGGGCCTAACAAATTTACTAGGCTTGGGTATATGTTTTGGATCCAAAAAGTTATATAGTACCTTGAGTTGTACTGAATTTCTCCTCCCTCATTTTGCTGGCTCTTCCTTTTTATTTTCTAATTATTTTTTTTATATTTCCTGATAACTTCATCAAAATTCATTAAATTGAAAAGAAATGGGATGCATTATCATGTACTATGAATTAAAGCTATGTTTGGCATGCATGCCTTATAAAAGTAATTTTCCATTTTGAATTATAATTTAAAAAAATATTTTTATAAAGAAATTAAAATTACAATGATTTTAAGCTAGAATTAAGTGTGTTTGTTCAATATTTTAACTTAAAATAACTTTTTGAAAAAAAAATATATATCAGAGTTTATGAAATAAAATTTAAGACTTTTATTTTTTATTAAAATCGAGATTTAAATTCAAGTTTATAACAAACTTTTAATTTGTTGCGTTTTCTAAATCGCAGATTTTAATTTTCTACCCTGCAAAACATGGTTTCACAATTTTCTCAATATTAATTGAAAATGCTCCTTAATGTTATATAACTGATTATAGTCATAATTAAAATTACATGGTTAATTAGGCCAACAAATTAAAAGAGACGGCATGTATATATTACTCTTAATTAGCACGGAGGATATTATTCAGTCCTGACTTCTTTGGGAGATACTGCAGCTAGAGTTCTGTTCTGTAATCAGTGTTAAAATTAATTAAAATGTATGCAGATCAGTACTCCTCCTATAGCCAATGGATCCATTTTGAAAAGCGCCTGAGCCATACTTAATAGCTTGAAAACAAAATGACAAATAACACCGACTACATGAGCAGTTCATGAGCACATAGAGATTATGAGTGCACAAACACATGATTCGCACCCAGTCGAGCCATACCATTTAGTGTTTACTCATGAGCATGAAAATACTTATCGAATCACGTAGAAGCTAGCTAGCCACATGCATGCATGATGTAAGAAATCAAACGACAGTCAAAAGAATGAAGAACACCTTGAATAGCAAAAGAAAAAAACAAATAAACATCTATTTAATAACAGTGATTAAACAAGGGTTCAGCTCCTTACATTCTCTATCCCCCGTGCGTACGTACTGCCAAATATGCCTGTGATCTACTAAATGCTCGATAATATGGAGAAGCTAGCCCTATATGAGATTATATTAAGCAACAAACAAGCTCAGGAACAGGGTCATTTAGAATCTGACACGACCAAACACTGCCTCCACTGAGAGACGGACGAAGCTTTTGCGCTTGCTCCATTGATTTCTGGTTCATCCTACTTCTGAGACGGACTCGCCGTTTCCAAACAGATCCGGCAACATATTCACAATCTTGCCCTTGATGGTTACGTGGACTCGAATCTATTTCCCAATCAGATCCCGCCACGTACAAATGCCAGTATACTTCTACATCTGGATCCACCTGTCCAGCTGGCAAGGATTAACAATCCCGGGAATGTGGGCCCCTTCACCCTTTAAAATGCTTGCCACCTCAGCGTAACTCTTGTGTTCCTTCTTCTTTCCCGGCTCTCCTCTCTTCGAGCACTCCACCGAGCCGCCAGCTAGAGACATGACTTCTGCTCGAGCCGGATCGAACTTCTGCCCAAGAAGGGTGCCTTCAGTCAAGAACTCATACGCCATGTAGCCGGCTAGTAGCCGATTAGAGGAAATCGGCTCGTCAAGATTTGAAGCTGGTTGAGCCGATGCCGATTTCGGCTTCATTGAATAAGACAGTGCCTCTCTCTCTTTGCGCTTCTTTGAGGCGCCAGGTGTTAAAGTCCTACGTGAGTGATAACTCATCTTTTGAAGGATTAAACCGTTAAATTGCAGTTAATTCTGGGCCAAAAGAGTCAGACCAAGAATTTGGAATTTTATTTTTGGGACGTCAGTGTCAAATCATTTTCTTGACAGGGGAAGCGAAAGAAAAGGTCCAAAACGGGGTCGAGAAGGAGAGAGCCTATAAGTCGCTGGCGAGGTTCAAAGAGGCAAGCAGGTTCAAGGATAAAAAGGTAAAATAACAAAAACAGTTTTAAAATCAATTCACGATACACGGGAGAGTTGGAGTTAGGTTGAGGTATTGAAACGAACGGAACCAGATCTAGAACACGGATG
>Ga0325410_1001680_pt1 | contig 24556 bp, 16 predicted proteins | sample PopdelMetagenome_16_FD_206182 | JGI IMG/M metagenome (GOLD analysis project Ga0325410, IMG submission 206182) | Populus deltoides microbial communities from Bellville, Georgia, United States - Xylem-PdIQD-R3 | ecosystem: Host-associated > Plants > Phyllosphere > Stem > Wood/Secondary xylem...
AAATGTTTTTTTACCGATCAGTTGAGTTGCTTTTGGATTAATCAAGTCAATTGTATCACGTAAAGAAGACTCTCAAAGGGTTTAATTTAAAACCTAAGTTAGACAAGGAGCTGGGTTTGGAGACTTTTCTATCAATTTCATTTTTTTTTCAATTTAATCCTTAGATTTTTTTACTTGTTGGCTAGGTTACCTTTAAATCTGTCAAGTTGACTAAGTCATGTTAGAACAACTCTCATACAATTTAATTTTAAATTCGGACTAGACAAGGAGTCAGGTTTAAAGATTTCAAGATTGATTCATTAAGTCAATTTTTATAATAAAGTCAAATAGTTCTCTACGCCTAAACATTTTATTACATTCAAAATTTCATTTTGATCCAACCCAAAATGTAGTGTAGGCCTATAAACTAGTCACCAAAACAATTAAAAGGCATGAGGTCAATTTAACTATTTATTTGAACATAAAACCAGGTTAACATGTATTGTTAGTCATTTTAAATCAATTTTGTGTTATAATTCAAGTGGTTAGCATGCAAGAAAAATATGAGGTCATGGCTTCAAATGATGAGGGGCACGTGCTATTTTCTTTAAAACAAACACAGGTGATCTATCGTCTATTTTTTTTTTCAAAATAATAAGGGGTGAATGACATGTCTTCCTCTCCTTTAATTAACAAAAAAAATTACTAGGTTAGGCGCACCGGCCAAGAGCTGGGCCTAGCTTTTTGCTATATTTTTCTCTTTTTTTTTTTTTCTTTGGTTTATTTCCTTGTAAAAAACAATTATCAAATTCACTTGGTCTTCAATTTTCATATGACTCTTAAATATTATTATAATTTTTATTTAAATTTTAATATTTTTTTCAATTATTATATATCAGATATAAAAATAATATTATTAAGAATAAATTATTCATGAAAAATTGATTCAATTGTTTTTTTATTCTTAAAGTTTTTAAATAGATTTTAAATATGATGTTATCATATTTATGATTTTTTTTAGCTTTACATCACACATAAAATATAGACATACAATTTGATATATTTTGTTAACTTACTTTAACAATCATAAAATATTTTTTTTAAAAGAATCAATGATTCTAATTAAAAACATTATGTCAGCTAAGATAAATGAAAGATACTTTAATATGAAAATTTATCTTGATGGAAAATAAAATTCAAAACAATTATATTTTTAAATTTAATAATAATATGAGACATAGACATTTTATTTTAGATTTAAAATATTTTGGTAGCTCGGGACTACAAACTAGTATCTTCCTATGCGTGTAGGAACGCCTATATGTTCATTGTTGGAGCTGTGTAACTGTGTTAGCAAAATTTAGTTATAATCTTTAAATTATTCATAGCTAAAGTGTTAAATTAAACTTGAGAAAAAATAATCATGTGAAAAAAAAGAGTAAATAGTTGCACATTAAATTTATAAAATCCTAAATTACTAAATCTACATCACCATTTTTTTAATTTAACATCTGTAATTTTAGTACAATAATATTTTTAATCACATACCTTGAATTTATTGGGAAATGGTTAGTTCTTTTGTCCCCACGCTATGTGTGGCATTTAAAAAATTAATTATTATTATTATAGATAATTAACGAAATTCTTTTGTAAAAAAATATTGTATTCAAAAACTTGTTATAGAATACAATTAAAGGTTTGGCTGAGTTACTGTAGCTTGGCACTGTTTAAACACTCACATAACATTGTGGGTTTACTGACTATTTTCTAATAATTCATTTTGATTCTCAAAGTTATATTTTATGCAATTTGATCATAATTGAAAACTAACTGCTTCTGATTTCTTAGTCAACTGATTATTTTCTAATAATTCATTTTAGTTCTCAAAGTTATATTTTATGCAATTTGATCATAATTGAAAACTAACTGCTTCTGATTTCTTAGTCAACGGTGAAATTAAAATAAAAGGAACCTAAATGCAAAAGGCACAAAACATGGGTGACGTCCCAGAGATTGTATGAAAAATACACATAGGTTCTCAATCTTTAAAATAATATAATTTATACAATTTAGGTCCCTTTAAATTTTAAAAAATCAATTTTAATACACAAGTTCATTTGTGTTATTTTTCAATCCTTGATTAGAGAGAGAGAGATTGCCGAATTCCAAGCAAGAGAGAGAAAGTCATTGTTCACTCCATTTTCAGCCACCAAAATATGTTTTTTTGGTGTCCATAGGTTCTATAAGATGAAAGAGACTTCATGATAGTTGTTTAGAGCCTCAATGTTGCATGAAAAAATATATTTAAACAGACAAGACCATAACTAACTCAATTTGATTTCAGTTTTATGGACCATTTTTGAGGTGTTAGTTGATGGAATAGTTTATGGGTGTTATAAGGGTATTGGTGTTGGGTTCTAGTATATAATATGCACGGCGGAAATAATAAAATAAAATTATTCAGAAGTTTCTAGGATCCCGTTAGATAGATCTAGTGTTGTTTAAGGATTTATTACTTGAAGATCAGATATTCTTCGACTTTGAATAATTCTTTAAAGGTTGGGTTGTCTCAAACTAGAAACTATCCAATTGTTTGGTCTCTAACAGTAATCCACATGAACTATCAATGAGAAACTCTTAAATCTCTATTTAGGAGAGATGGATAGCTATACCTAGAGTTCTAGTTCTCTATTAAATGGCTTACATAATTTTTCTATCTAATAGAAAACAACTCCAAAAAATAAGTGGCATAACTTACTATTTATAGGAGAATCCGAAAAACCCTATAAATTGGTAAAATATCAATTTGCCCATTAAATAATATTCATATATTATTTAAGGGTAGTTTTAGAAATTTAATCAATCAAGTCCATACTTGATTATTCTTGGACAAGAATTATAATTCCTGAATTAAATACATTCTAGTACTTAATTTTTAAAATTATTTTTAATCAAGTCACACTTGATTAATTATCTCAGTTTAATTTCTTACTAATGGTTTTTAATGTGTGTGACCCATTAGGTTTCTAATATGTTGATCCATATATAAATTAAAATTCTAATAAAATAAAATAAATTAAATTAAACAATTTAATTTATTATCAATTCAACAATTGATTAATTTATATTTGAAGATTAGTTGCATCGTTTAACAATGTGTTATGATCCTTCAAATATTAGAATAGTCATTAGTAGTTTGACTTAACCTTTCAGCGACCGGTTTCTCAGTATAATTAATATCCTTTCATCAATAATATTCTGATTTAACATTAACACTAAAGCATAAAGTATGTTTGTCATGTTAAATCTTATTTGTTTTCTATATAGTAGTCATTGATCATTTGAATAAAATTTGAAACTCTTTTCAAATATCATTCAACATTGGTTAAGGATTTCTCAATCAATACTATTTGAGAATAGATGGAATATTTTCCAAATTCACCTAGGATGATGAATCCTCTCTTGATCACTCAAGTACCTTCATATAGTTCATGTTATACCTAATGTTTGTCCCTTCATCACCTCGATTAAGATAACATGTAACATGATCAAAGCATAACACAATTTATATAAGATAACCTAGTGATCTTAAGTTTAAGGATTACTAATATAATTATCATGTAAGTCTTCCCATTGACATAGGTGATCTATCCTTATGGAATTCTCATACAGGTTAGTTCAGTGTATATGTCTTATGACAAACACTTATATATTAGCTATAGGTATCCTTTATACCTCAGTTTATGAGAACAAATTCTTCATTTCATAAAAAAAAAAATTACCTAATATGTATTCAAGGATGGGAACTTTTCAATATATGCTATTGTTATATTTTATAACAACTCATAAAATATGATGCAATAGATATGACGATATATTCATTAATGGTTTTGCTTAATTATGTGTTTTGAAATAAACGAGTTAGATTTCTGAAGGGTTAATAATTCAATTTCTTTTTTATATATAATGAGGTATTTTTCCAATTTGTTTTTATATATTTAATTAAGCTAATTTTATCTTTGAATATATATTAAGTTTCTAAAGGACCTTTTCGGTGAGATTTTTAGGCTAACTTATCAAAATCAATCATGTAATTTGAACGTGTTAATGAGTTTATACTTAGATATATGTTAAGTTTCCAAGTCATGTACTTTTTAGTATAAATTATGATAGTGTTTGGTATTATGATAACAATTGTTTTTTAAAGTGTTTTTCGCTTTAAAATGCATCAAAATAATATTCATTTTTTTATTTTTTAAAACTCATTTTTAACATCAGCACGCAAGAAAAATTTAAAAACACCAAAAAGATTATTTTAAAGAAAAAAATCGGATTTTTTAAAAGCACGGTGCCACTGCAAAAACAATAATTGCTTATATGACTCATTTCGATAAACTGACTTAAAAATCTAGCTAAAAGCACGGTGCCACTGCAAAAAAAAATTATCTTTTCTAAGAGAGTATGATATCTTCAATCGCAGAGATTGAATAGTATAATTATACTTTTGTTCCTTTTATAGAAAAAAAATATAAGTTATTGGGATTATTAAGATCATTTCACATAGTGAATTATTTTCAATTTAATCAGGGATAATTATATTTTTTTTTTCATTTCAAAAGCACAATCTGAAATGTTTTTAAAAGCAAAAATTTCAATAATGGCATCAAAGGGTAATTTGGTACTTTCAAAATAATTTTTTATTATTATCATGTAAGATAAGAGGTAATTTCATATTTGACCAAATATATATATATATATATATATATATAAAATACAGTAAAACAACCAAAATGCTCTTAAAAGTTTTTTTTTTTTTTTTAAATAGCTTTAATGAGCTTTTTTGTCCTCTTACAAAAGTTTTTCAATAATAATTTGTCAAATTAGATGCAATTTCATGTTTTAATATTTGATTGATTGGAAATTAGATTTAAAAAAAAGCTTTGTAATCCATATTTATTTTTTTATCAAGTTATTCTAATCTCATAATATGCGTTGGATTTGACAGGATACCTCAAGCTGGCTCATCCCTGATTATTGTAGTTATAAATTTATCATGCTAACTCAAATTGACCTAGATTAATTTTATATTTTTTTTTAAACCCATTTCATTGTAAATTGAAATACATCATTTATTATCTTTTGAAAAAATAATTTTTTCCCAAGTTATAATAATCATTTTTCTTTTTATATCTGCTATCATTTTTTTTTTACCTTAAAATAAAATCAATTTATTCATTTATTTACGTCTATAACTTAAGTTTGAACATTTAATTTAAAAAAATATTTGTAAGACCTTTACATAAAAAAATAATAATAATAATAATTCAACCGCGCTTGACTGCGCGGACACGAGGCTATTCACCTAATCACCTAACGAATTAAAGCCATATGTCGTAGACCTTAAAACTCAAACATCCACCAACGCCTGCTATTTGATCTCTACCATACATCAAGACACAGAACAACGAAAATGAGGGCACCTAATTTGAACTCGAGGGTTTCTACTATCAAATCCATCCATTGTGAAAAGCATATGCATCTGTTTGTCTTCCGCCATTGACGAGACACTTGACATATTACATGCTTCTCCTTCAACAACATCACTTCAGAATTCAAGGAAGTAACTGTGAGAAAATAACGAGCCTAAGCACATTCGTCATCGACGAGTGCAATAGGATTGACCGCAGCATTCACTCTGAGCGAAAGCAGTGTGTGATTTAATTAAACTTTTTGAAACAAAAATCAAACAGATATTTTAACTACATAAATCTTCAGATAGCATCTTCTGTGGTATGAAAGAAACTTACTGTACAACTACATAAACTCCCTCAGTAGACGTGTAAAAAACTTACTCTAATGTCAACAGATGTAAAAATAAGACATTAGACACATTAGCAAGCACAAGACATGCGGTTAAAATGGTGGTTCTCTACAGTTCCTAGATAGATAGTTTACAAAACCATCAGTAAGAACACATTTTAATGCAGTACAGAACGCAAAAGTGTCTACAAACTAAAGACAAGTAAAGAATCAACCAGCAGTTCAGTTAACATGGCAACAACGTAATTGTACAATAAAATGGATGCAAAATCAACTAAATTCCCATTTTCACCATAAAATTTACAGATTTGACGAGCATGGGAATAAAGTGAGAGTTGTTTTAAGAAATTCACTCAAAAATTTAAAAGAAAAAACTGGCACCAGTATAGTCTCTGCTTGACATGGCAACTTAAACCACCTGATACCATCTTATGTCAGGCAGGAAACCAACTTCCCGCCATCAGAATTTACCCAGACAAGATTGCAGTTGAATATGCATACCACCTACATCATGTATTGGATCCTACGCAGCTGGCCTTTACATGCTCGCAATGGAATATTTTATTTCTTTCAATTCCAAGTCAGTCTCCTCCTATAAATGCATTAGGTCCTCTGAAACCCTACATATCTGAGCTGATTAAAAAAAATTCCATTTTTTAGGATTCTCCCATGTAAAATCCCACTCCCTGAACTGTTGTCTTCATCGATTATGTCACAAGATAAAATTCAAGCGCTAAGACATTTCTCAACAGGCCATAAAATGATCAAGAAGGCTGTAAATGTATCTTCCAACAAGCCACTTCCAAAAAAAGCAGAAAATGATCGCTACTCTCTATCACAGGCAAATATGGTATTCTTTCTTGATCCTCTTAAAAATTTCAGGGGGAGCTTCCTGCAGAGGGTGAAGGGTCGGAAGCTTCTGCAAGAGCTTCGAGCATGTTTATCACATCGGTTGTGTCATCCAAATAATACTTGGCTTTGCTTGGTTTCTGACCAACAGTGCAAGCGAAGACAGATTTGCTTGAGGTTAGGATACCATTCGCTATTGCATTATCAATGCTTTCAAACATATCCTCATCTGATCTATCATCCCCAATACACAATACAAAATCAGCCTGTCTTCCACTTTCAGCCATTGATGTAAAGATCTTTTCTGCCACAGAACCTTTACTAATTCCCTGAATGCCACAAGAATATTAGTGTGTCAAGCTTTATGGTTAATTATAGTCAAGACAATAAAACACTTGACTGGGAAACATACTCACAGGTTATCCCATACAGTAAAAAATTAAGAACAAAGGTAGGTTAGTTACAACAGTTCACCCTGAGCATTTGCATGGTTCATTGCCAACAAATACATCAAGGTCCATTCAATTAGTGATGATATGACATCCATGATCAACGAGCTTTAATATTTTCTGCTCCTGATGCATTAATAATGAACATTCAAAGTGGCCAATTATTGAACAATATTGACCTTAATAAGAAGAAACCATGCAACTTTTATGGCATCATAATCACCATAATTGCTTCAGCGTGAGAAGTAATGACAACTGATAAGGCTAAAATCATGCATTCTACCAACACTAAATTTATTTCTTCTATGGTATTGAAAAATGAATTAGTGGGGATCCTCAGATCAGCAATTGACAGGAAAAGTCATTAAGGTAGAAAGACAGTTACTTGGAGTTGAAGCAGAATATTTACCTGGGGCTTAACTTCCACAATGCATTGACCACTTTTGACTGCAACAGGCTCATTTGCAAGCACGCTCTCAAGATGGTCCAACAATTCCTTGGCCTGAGCAGCTCCAAAACCTGGATCTGCATCTCTGTGGTGCCAAACCAAAGCGCTCTCTTTCGTCTCGATGGAAGATCCATCAGTGGCTTCTGTGTACAGATTCATAACAGGTTCAGCTATTTGAGTCCATCCAAAATCACTACTCTGCCCGCAGTTCTCCCAGTCCTCATCCACAGACCACCTGAAACATCAGTGTTAGACAGGAGCAGAAAGGTAAGAATAGTGGCAAACAAAAGTAATAAAGACCAACATACCTCATGAAGTACCCATGCTCAGCAGCAATTCCAAGTTTCTTGCAATGAGCAAACCACTTCCCTAAACTATCCCTTCCCCTTCCACTGACAACAAAGACGGTGTTCTTGACATCACTACAAAGAGTATTTATGATTGAAATGACCTCTTGGTTTGGGGTCTTATTGATGGTGGTTTGAGGCATTACAGTTCCATCATAGTCCAAGAGTATAGCTCTGTTTTTGGACTTTATATATGCAGATTCAATTTGATCTATATTTAATTTTTTGAAATTAGGATCAAGCGCCACAACTCTGAAACCAAAGCTCAAGCCAATTCCCCAGCAGCGCCTTCTGAAATGGTCTTTGCAAGTCCGCTCCATATCTTGGTAGAAACTCCTTGACCAATATGCCACATCATGCGTGCTGACATACCTGTAGTGCTTTTCATGGCGCAATTGTTTCTCGGAATCTGCCATTGAAATTGCCTCATTCATTGCTTCTGCGGTTGCTTCAATGTTCCATGGATTGACTCGAATTGCACCACTGAGTGAAGGGGAACATCCAATGAACTCTGATACAACCAGCATGCTCTTCTTGGGGCCACTTGATCCTGAGCTAGACTCTGACCCAGAAACTCCCTGTCTGCACACAATATACTCATAAGGAGTGAGATTCATCCCATCTCTCACAGCTGCCACAACAACACACTCAGCAATGGTGAAATATGCAGATCTTTCACTGAGAGATACTGGTCGATCAATAAAGACAACTGGTTCATAGCCAGGTCGACCAAAAGTCTCATTAATTCTCCTGCAGCTTTCCTGTATTTCAGCTTGCACTTCCTCAAGATCTCTCCCTCGTCCCCTGGCAGGATTAGTTATCTGCACCAAAACAGCCCTTCGTTGCCACTTTGGGTGCTGTTTCAGCAGCTGCTCCATTGCCAAAAGCTTCAAATTAACACCTTTAAAGATGTCCATATCATCAACCCCAAGTAAAACCGTCTTTCCTTCAAACTGTTGTTTGAGCTCTTCTACCCTCCAATCCTTATCCGCAAGTTTCAAGACAGACTGAATCTGCCCCATATGTATCCCAACTGGCATGATCTTTATTCCAACAGTCCTGCCATAATACTCTAACCCAATGTAACCCCTCTTTGACTGATACTCCAACCCCAACATCCGACTGCAACAAGATAGAAAATGTCGGGCATAATCAAAAGTGTGAAAACCAATGAGGTCCGAATTCAACAGTGCCTTAAGGATCTCTTCCCTAACAGGCAAAGTCCTATATATCTCAGATGAAGGAAATGGACTGTGAAGAAAGAATCCCATTCTCAATCTATTGAACCTTCTCCTCAAGAATGTAGGCAGCACCATCAAATGATAGTCATGAATCCAAACATAGTCATCCTCTGGATTTATAACTTCAATCACCCTTTGCGAGAAGATCTTATTTGCTGCCACATATGCCTCCCACAAAGACCGATCAAATCGCCCACCATGATTACCCGAAATAGGAAGCATGTAATGAAAAAGTGGCCACAAATACTGTTTACAAAACCCATGATAAAACTTGGACAAAATATCAGGAGGCAGAAATGCTGGTACACACTTGAACCTGTCCAACAAGATCTGTGAGACATCCTCTTGTTCACTCAAATCAATATCTGCCCGCAAAGAACCGACATATAAAACCTCCATTTCTTCAGGCAAGCCATCTTTTAACTGCAATAACAACGAATCCTCATCCCAACTAAAGCTCCATCCTTTATTATCCGGTCTGCGCTTTGCTTTTACCGGCAACTGATTCCCTACAATGATTATCCGGTCCTGAACTACCGATGAAGGTACATCTGAGGTCACACTATTAGCCACATCATCATCAAGCTCAGAAATAACCCCCGGAACTGTCATTACACGAGGCAACCGCTTTCTCTCCCGAGGTTGACCCATTGCCGGAAAGTTACCAGAAGCTAGATCTAATAGATTGGTATATGATCTAGACATCATCTTGACCCTCTTTCTTTAACAAACCTGAACTACAACCACTCGTACTGCTACTCAAAACAATCCACCACAAGATCTCAAAGCTTATTTTTAAACCAAGCCCCAAATATTGATTTCCCTTTGAAATCACTATAACTTGACAGGATCTGAAAAGGGCATAAAGTAAACATCATCATTATTAAAACTACAGTAATTAAGAATCTTCATTCAAATATAATCAATGAGTACAATCCAATAAAACAATTAAATGAGATCCAAATATAGCAAATGATCTAAAGCAAATGATCTAAAACAAATGATCTAAAACAAATGAATCAAAACAAAAAGGACGCAAAATTTACATTCAAATTCAACAAAGAAAAACAATCCCTAGATTAATAAATTTTCTTGTATGACATTAAATTCAAAAAAAAAAAAAAACTAACTAATAATTCAAAAACTAACCTTTGAAAGGCAAGAAAGTTCGCACCTTAGAATCTTTGGATCTGAAATGAGATTTAATTAAAAAATAAATAAAAATTTGTAATCCTTCACAAGTAAGAAAGAAATCTAGGGTTTGGCTTTGTTTTGTTTTCGGTTACCTCTCTGTTATCTGAAGTCACATTAACACACGCACTCTCTCTCTCTCTCTCCCCCCCTTATTTTCTATGTAAACAAAATGCTACAATGTCTCTTTCTTTTGTTTTATACTTTTATTGTTTTGTTTTTAAAAGAAAAAATAAATTATATATAAAAGAGAAGAGGATAAGATCGGCCAGTAGACTACCCAGTAACGCCAGCTGGCAAAGTGGAGTTCTTGGGGTCACGCGCTCTCACTCCGTATTGCAAAGGCAGATGTACTCGTGTCAGGTTATGAAAATAGCCACGTGGGTTAGAACAAGATACAGCCTATCACCACGCGTCGTTGGTTTCTGTAGAAACAAAGGAAAGTATCTCGTTATCATTTATAGGCAAATTGCATTTACTGCTGCTAACCAATGCATGTTCATTTCTTTTCCCAATTTCAAACCATCTATCTATATTTTTCGTTTTCCATCATGAATTAAGGGAGCATTTGTTTTTTTTGGTTGTATTTAAAAAAAAATTAATTTAAAAATGTTATATTGATATTTTTAAGTATTTTTTTTGTTTTGGTTGTTGATATTAAGAATAAATAAATAATTAAAACAAATGTTATTTTAATATATTTTCAATTAAAAAACACAATATACAGCATTACTAAACATACACTAAGTGACTGTAAAGTATTATGGTAATTTTTTTTTTAAGCTTTTTATCTAAAAATATATTAAATTAATATTTTTTAGGTGTTTTTTATAGTCTTGATGTGTTAATGTTAAAACTTAAAAAAACAATCTAAAAATATATGACTTTAGCATATTTTTAAATAAAAAAATATTTTTACAAATATTGCATTGTATTACCAAATAAAACAAATTTAAGGAAGACAACTATCCATTAAGCCAATTTATACTTATAGCATATATATGCCACAGGGTTAGATTTTTCACCATAAAATTCAGTCATATGTGGTAGTCTAGTTCATACTAGACTAAGCATTGTCTTTTTTTTACTTGTGTTTACTTACAACTATGTATTTCTCTCTTCCAAAGAGGTTCCTACAATTGACTTGTTATAAGTAAAGAACCAACACAATTAAATAAACTGAAAAGCACACAGCATAAACAGGAAAATCTTTCAACATTTATTAATCTCTTAAATAAAAGATTTGCACAAATACAAGTTTGTGTGATGTGCATAAAGATTGCATGCTACATAGTCAAGGCTTCTCAACCCATTTATAAACAAAGATATATGAATTACAATGCATAACTATCATCCCTATTTTTCAGGACATAGTGGGACACTTTCTCCTTTATGTTTTCCTTAAACTTGGTGGTTTATTTTTTCAGCAAGTGTTGAGCGGTCTCTCCCCTATATGTCCTATGACCTTAATGGCTTGTATAGCAATCCCAGTCATGCCCCACATTTAGCTACATATCCCTCATGATTTGGATGTCTATAACTGCCACAATTAACCCACAATCTTGTTATAACTATGACCCACAACCTGTATGTCTAACTGCCAGCCCCTATTAGTAGTTTTGTTTTGTGTTTGCTGCTAGCTTTAAAGGTCCATGATCTAAGCCTCACATCGTCAATAACCCAATGACCCCTACGAATCATTACATGATGCCTGTTGAATTCATTATTGTCTATGCAAGGTTGTCATTGTCCATCGCTGCTGAATTCTAGGTAGAATGCATTCATTGGCACATCCTAATGTCTAGGCCTCTAACAAAACACACTCACTAGAAGAGTCTAATGTCATTGTCGGAATAGAGGTGAGGTATTCATGCACTTTGTCTTCGAATTGCCATAAATCCGTGCACTATCTATCAACTCCAACCAATTTCACTGTGTGTTTGTCATGTAACGCCTTGAGTACTCTTTAAGCAATGCATTGATTCTTTTTGTCTGTTCATCAGTTTAGGGATGATTGGTAGTGGAGAACTTCAAACTCATCCCCATCATGTTGAACAATGTTGTCCAAAACCTGCCCATAAATCACTTATCGTGATCACTCATAATGTCTGAAGGCAACCCAAAATACTTTACCACACTACGGTAGAACAACCCAGTGGTAACTTTAGTTGTACATATCATTAGGGTAGCAACAACACTGCGTACTTAGTGAATATATCGACAATAATCATCACAGTGTCCATGTTATTAACCTTTAGAAACCCAACAATGAAGTCTATTGAAATTGACACCCAATGTTTGTTTGGAATCGGCAACGACTATAACAAGCATATCTCTTGTTGTCATAAGGTCTTGTTTTGCGAGCACACTAGATAAGTCTTGACATAAAGTTTTACATCGTCATCCATCTTCGGCCAGTAATAAGTATGGGATAAAAGAGCAAGTATCCTCTCCCTGCCTAGGTGTCCAGCCCATTGCGAGTCATGAGTCTCTTTTAGGGGTGAGCAAAAAAATCAAATAACCGATTAAACCGAAAAAACAAAAAAAAATAACCAAAAAAACCAAACAAAAAAAACCAAATTAATCAATTAGAAAATCACAAAAAAGTTCCAGTTTGGTTCGGTTTTTAAAGTCTAAAATCGATTAAACCGAACCAAACTGAACAGGTTCAACCAGGCCAGCACTTAAAAAAAAAAAACAAGTATAAATAATATGTTTTTCTAACCCTAAACCTAAATGCATTCTCAGTCGCCCCCTCTCCCTGCTCTTTGTCTCTCATCTCTCAAATCTGTCTTCTTCTCTTTCATGCTCTCTGTCTCTGATCTCTCAATCTGTCTTCTCCTCCTCCTCCATGCATTCTCAGTCCTGTGTCAATTTAGGTCTCTCCCTCTTCTCTAAAGGACGGGTAATGGATTCTTCTGGGTTTCTTGAATTTTGTTGATTCTTGTCCAATCTCTCTGAGCATTTCACTTCTGATCAGAGTTACTTGCATAAATTTTCTCATTTATTTTACACGGAAAGATGCAACAAACGATTTTAAAGATGTGGGTCACAACGATGATGCTAGAGTGATGATAGAAAAGTATGTCATTGGTGATGTAGATGTAACAATAGTCCTAACGAAATGCCTCTACGTAGCACCAGGTTTGGGAGGAACAAACCCTAAAGACGAGAAGCTTGGGTTTCTTATTAAGATCTTGCAGCTACTCGTGCCACTCCTGATCTTGGGCTTGGCTCTTACCATCCGAACCTACACCAAGAAAGAGTAGAGGCTAAGATTTATCAGGATCTACCCTTTTGAGAGGTTAGATGGGGATTTAATCAGTTTAATTCTAAAAACACTCTTTTGTTTTGTTCCTCCCATGCATTGTGTTTGTGTCGAAGATGCTTTAGTTCAATTTGAAAAATAAAAATGCTGAAAAATATGGTCAATAAAAAGCCCAGAAAAGCTCAATCAGAATAATTTTGGTTTGAACCGGTTTGGAAAGGAAAAAAACCGAACCGAACCAAAATTAATTGGTTTGAACCAATTTTCAGTTCGACTCGGTTCAAAAACTTAAAACAAAATTTTGGTTTGGTTGTTTATTTTGGTCTAAAACCGGCCCAAACCAAAAATGTTCAGCCCTAATCTCTATCATCAAATACTTTTATAGCTCTCCCTTTGGTATAAAGATTCGACCCCTTTTTATATAATGTTGGTCATGTTCCAACCAATATTCTGAATTTTTCCCTTTCATGTAAGATTAACTAATTTTTTATACGCTGCATCTTCTCAATAGCTTCACGAAGTCAATCTAGCATGTTTGACTCTACTTGAACAATAGCAAAAATAGTAATAATTACCTCGCATCTGCTAAGTGCATCCATAATCCGATTATCCCTCCCTAGTTTGTCCTCTTATACAAAGCCATACTCGACCAAGAGTTCTTACCACCGAGCTTGCCGTTGTGACAACTTCTTTTGTGTCTTGAAGAAGGAGTTAGCAATGTTTTCGATCTTGACAACGAACCTTAACCCCAAAAGATATACTTTCCATATGCCAAGGCAGTGCACTACTGCCATCATTTCCTTCTCATAAGTTAAGTATTTATGTTCAACATCATTCAACTTCTAACTCTCGAAAGCAATCAAATGTTCCTCTTGTACCAGTACTCTTTTAATGGCTCTATCTGAATCATCGATATACACTTTGAATGGCTTTTCAAAATTAGGCAACCCCAAGACTAGAGTCAATGCTATTATTGTCTTTAGCTTATCAAAGGTCCGATGGAAATCGACTGATCATTTATATCTCTGATTCTTTTTTAGAAGATTTAAAAAATAATTGTTTTCTTGTTGTAGCCCTCAATAAGTCATCTATATTGATTTGTAAACCCCAAAAAGGTTCTCAACTCTAGGACTGTCTTCGGTGCTGATCATTCAATAATGGCTTGAATCTTCCGTGGATCTATCTTCACATGTCCCTCCCTAATTAAATGGTCTAAAAACATAATCTCAAACTTCGCAAACTCATATTTTTCTCCCTTTACAAACAATTCATGTTCCTTCAATCTATTCAAAACTTTCAAAAAATAAATTACATGATCTCTCATCCCCTTACTATAGATTATAATATCATCTTAATAGACAATAACAAAACTATCTAAGAAATCATTTAAGACATCATTCATAAAATTATAAAATATTGTTGGATCATTTGTTAAGCCAAATGGCATCACCAAGAATTCTTATGCATTAAACCTTGTTACACACGTCGTTTTGTGCTTATCCCTTTTAGCAATCATGACTTTCCAATACTTGGATCACAAGTTTAGCTTCATAAAGATAGAAGCCCCAGAAAATTTGTCCATCAAGTCTTAAATAAAAGGAATATGATATTTATTTTTAATTGTTATCTTTTTTAATGCTTTATATTCAACACACATGAGAAAACTCTAATCCATCTTTTTCTGAATAAAATCAGATCACATAGAGAGCCTTGAAATGATGGATATATCCAGCGTCAATCAACACTCCCAACTGTTTCCTCAATTCCACCAACTTTATAGGTGACATTTGGTAGGGGGTTGAGATGGTGGCTTTGTTGCTGGAACCATAGTTTTGAAACCCGATCTGGTCGTCGACCTGGTCTAATGATCGAGTCACGGGTTAGATGGGTTGACCCGGATCAACCTAAAAAAACCAATACAACACCTATAGAAAACACCTAACCAGTTACAATGCAACACTTATATAAACCAAATTTAAATTTTAAACCAACAACATAAATTTAATTCAATATCCAAAATACAACCAAATATAAATTCTAAAATATTTAAAACAAAACATCCAACAACATAAATTCTAAATCAACAACACATTCACTTTTGTTGAATGAACACATTAAGTTCTTCTGTGTCCATAGGAGCAAAATTTAAATCAAATATCGATGGAATTGAGCCAATCTCATCAACACCTAATAAATCATCAGCATGATCCTTTGAAACTTCATCGTCATAATCATTTTCAATCTCATTAATATTTATGACATCTACATTTCAAACACAATTAACAAATAAATATTATGTGTTAAACAATACTTTATTTTAAATAATATTTATCACTAAATAATCAATAATTAATTACCATCATCTAAAGTATCTTGTATGGTCATAGTTGATAGAGCTTGGTGAAAACTCTCTGCTTCTTCACTTGTCAAAATTGACGGGTCATCTTCTACTACCTAATTTTCAATGTCATAAATTGTCTCAACATTAATTGGATCATAATTTCATAATTTCCAATAATTCCTATATATATTAAAAGTGAAGGTAAACACAATATAAGTATTAATAATGCTACTAAATAAGATAAAATAATATTTAAGGAATTAGAGAAAAGAAAAATACTTTTGTTTTAATTTTAGATTGCAGTGGACGTAAACAAGGTCATTAAGCCTTTGGTGCTCCAATCTATTTATCTTCTTAGAGTGAATATGTTCAAACATACTCCAATTTCTCTCACATCCCGAAGAACTACAAGTTTGACTTAACACTCGTATAGCCAAATGTTGTAGATTTGGAGCACTGGTTCCATATGTCATCCATTCACTATTTATCTATACAAAAAAAAAAAAAGAGTAAGAGTATAAGACTATGTCCTCAACATTTCTTCTTTTACATGATGAATAGCATCATACAAATATCCCATCGAAGGTCTATCATCACCATCGACCATTTGTAGAACTCGAACTAAAGGCTCACTCATTCGCACAATTATTGTACATTCTTCCCAAAACAGAGAGTCTAGCAAACTCTTAACAAACTTTTTTCCTTTGCTATCTTTAGCATAAGTAGATGAGACCCATTCTCTAGATGTTACCATAGCTCTCAACTCATCTTTATGAGCTAAAATGCTTTGTAATGCAATAAAATTGGTAGCAAAATAAGTAGGAGCTGGACGAAGTATTTCTTTTCCTCCAGTGAACTTCCTCATCAAATACAATGGATAACAATTATTATAAATGTACTTTGTAATACCAGAAGCATGCTCAACAACAGAACAAACTGACTGCAATTTACCAATGTCCTAGATATGAAGTTGATGCAATAAGCAGCACAAGAAGACCAAAATATTGAAGGAAATTCTTCCATTAATAACTTGCTAGCAACAACATAATTTTACAGCATTATCATTCACCATATACACAATGGTTTCTACCCCAACATACAAAACAAACTCTCTAAATAACTAATGCAACAATCTAGCAATCTTTGAGACATCTGATACATCCACAGTTTTTAAAAAAACGGTTCCTTTAGGACAATATACTAAGAAGTTAATTAAAGTCCTTCTCTTCTGATCTGTCCATCCATCAGCCATTAATATGCAACCAGTCTTCTTTCAAATCTCTTGATAACTCTCAACATAAATCTTCACTTTATCAACCGTTTTTGCTAAGTAATAACCACGAATATCATGCAAGTTTAGTCCTTTATAACCAGGACCCATGACTGTTACAACATCTATAGCATGTGATAATACACAGAGTTAACATCACTAAATGGCACACATGCATCAATCATCCAATTCGCTAAAGCAAGATCACATCGTTCAACTATTTCCTTCCTTTGCCAACAATTCTGAAGAGACTTTTGAGCACCAGAAGTTGTTCTCAGCATGAAATATGTGCCCAATGTTGCAGATTTCTTCTACTTTCCATAACTTGTAGTCGATTGTTTTACAGTACTGGTGTTTTGAATCTTTTTATTTTTTGCAACCTTTGGTGGTAACATATGTTTTTTAGTATTTACATCCTCATCATCCTCATCATCATCACCATCATCATCATCTTCTAATTGCCTAATCATCATCTCTTCATGCTCCCTTTATTGTGCATTAAATGGATTGAAATCTGCTTGCATTTCTTTAACTTTTTTTTTTGTTTCAGCATTTCCTTTAAGATTCAAAAGCATTTGATGTCGAACATCAGGAGGACATTTGCGACATTGTTCAACTTCTCCTTTAACTTTAGCTAAATGTTGCTTAAATTGATTAATGTCATAACCTACAAATACTTTAGCACAATATAAACATACTAATTTAGTTTTTTTACATCCAACACTAAGTTCAGGAGCTTCTCTACAATGACCCCATGCCAAATCTGTTCTTCCTCTACTACCACTTGACATGGAAATTGAAGGTTGAGATGATTGGGCCGTTGAAAGATCACTACTTGGAGTACTACCATCATGTGAAGACATTTTAAGGACCTGACATAATTTATAAGAGGGAATATAATTTTAAGCCAAATCATATGCTTTTATTATATATTCAGACTGAGCAGCAAAGCACTTTGCAATCCATTCATTAAATTAACAATGACTAATGAATAAAGACGTGCATGTAAAAACAGAGCTAAGTTTTTATTTAAGGTTTTCATACACAAATTATACCCCTAAAAAAAAAACCCACTAAAAGAGCAGCTACCCAACATTTAGAATCACAGCCCCATGTAGAATTAATGACATTCTCATCTACTACTCCTAGTTTCGTTTCAATCACACATAACAGAAAAAGATTATGCTTCCCAGTAAATTTTGTCAAAACTATTTTCTTATCACTATTCCTAATCCCACGCACATTCTTATGCATTAATACCAACCATAAGAAAGTCAGAGCACCCATACCTCAGAGGAAAGCTTTACTGAAACTCCCCTCTAACATCTTAATCTCTCTCTCCTTGTAAATGAATTTGTATAGGGTATTCACTACCTGGTTTACTTTTTTGATAGGTTTAAAGATTACTTTTCCAATCTCCCTAAGAAATTATAGCCTCTTGTCTCCTATTATTTGATGATTTCTCCATACATGGTTGGCAAGGAGCAGAATAATCATCATCACAATCCATAACAGGAAGAGGATAGATAACTCTGTTCTTATTCCTAATTCTCCCATCAGATATGAAAAGATTAGTAATTTCAAGTACAGATTCCTTTGACTTTTTATTCCTAATCAACATAATTTGTCTTAAGAGCATAACTATTTCCATCATGGTCCTAAAAATCATTTATCAAGACCATTGACATCATAATTATCCACCAGATCATTCTTGATATAGAAATTTTCATCTCCAGATGCCTTGGCAGTATTGACCTCCATCCTTTAGCTATAACAATTATTAGAAAAAATTGGACCCTTAGAGTAGGAGGATTGACTCACATTACTAGCCCAAACATCAATAACTTTCTGTTCTCAATCAACATTATAGATGATCCTAGCTAGTTCCAGAAGCAAATGCATCGATAAAGACAAAAAAGTTGCATCAACACTTCTTAATCCATTTTCTACACTTCCTAATAGCAGAGGCTTTATTAAATTGCATAAAAGAAAAGAACAGAGAAATATACTTATGGGTATGAATTGCGAATGAATCGATGCAGAGATTAAGAACTGTGAATCGATACTAGAATTGCAAGTTCAAAAAAGGCAAAGAATAAAGAAAAGAGAGAGTTAAAGAAGAAGATCTGTGAAGAGAAACAAGAGTCTAACCTTATTCGCAGATTTGAAACAGTGATCAAGACGTCTTCTGCGATTCAAATTACTTTAGAAAAGAGAGAGTGAAAGAAGGAGATTTGTGAAGAGAAACAAGAGTCTAACCTTATTCGTAGATTTGAAACAGTGATCAAGTCGTCTTCTGCTCCTCAACGATTAAAATTGCTTTTTCGTTAATTAGGTTTTCTCTCTTTCCCCAATTCTGCATCGTTGATCTTCATCGTTTTGGCCTTTTAAAAGGTCAAAACGATGTCGTTTCACATCTATGAATATATTTATAAAAAAAAGTCGAGTCTCAACCAGGTCGGCCGAGTTTGACCGGGTCGACCGGGTTTCACCAGGCCAACTTCTCAACGGGTTTTTACTTAGACCCAGACCGGTCCCAGGCCTAGGTCGACCCACCGGGCCGGTTCGGGTTTCAAAACTATGGCTGGAACTAACTCAATGTGATGATCTATAACCCTTTTTAATGGGAGTTTCTTTGATAATTGAGGTGGCATCACATCCTCAAATTGCTGCATACATTAGCAATTTCTTTCGGCACCTCAACACAACAGTTTGTTTTCTTATTTGCTACTATTACAAGAAACATTTCCCCATCTTTTTATTATGCTTTCTCAATAGTAATAGTCATGATCAAGCACCTTTCATGGCATTTATCGATGTGACATTACAATAGGGGATAAAACATGGGCAACCCTCACTTGTAATCATAACTCCATTCAAACATGGCATTAAAGCAATCTTGGCTTTTCTTAATAAATCAAGACCAAGAATGATATTTTAATCATTTAAGTTCACAACCAACACATCTTGGTTACATCTCAATCGATCTAACATAATCGACACATCATAGGACATACCCGTAATCTTATATGCCTTAGAATCCACTACTTCCATGAAGATGTGACTACTGCTCAATCTCAAACCAAGATTTTTCACCAATTGATCAACCAAAAATGTATGGGTTGCACTCAAATCTAGCATGGTATTAATTGATTGCTCATTTACATTAATTTATACATATACCAAATCTTCTGCCACCGACTTCCCTTTTCACAACACATCATTCCTCGTCAAGTCTTGATCAACAAGGTTGGTTTCAACACCCGCATCCACTAACTTAGTTTAACACACATATAATATTGACATGCGTAATTACCCCCTCATCCTTATTGTTATCTCCAACCCGAATATCATTTAGCTTCTTCCTCTTTAGACCCTGGATCTTTTTAGCTTAAAGCTTTACGAAATCACAAGAACAAAGAATAACATGATTCAGAGAGATAACCTGGTCTTTAGACACTCGCCCTACTTCTAAGGATAGATAGAAAAGGTTGGGTGATTCTTTAATTGAGAATTAAATCACCATCTTCTTATCACCATCTGCTTTACATAAGGCATCTATAGGACCTATTTTGGTATGATGAGTATCAGTTCTGGGAAGGGGAGGTGCTACGCGCCTTCAATGAAATATTATCCACTGGTACATTCATTCAGACTAGGCTAAGGGCCTTCTTTTTATACACAGCACTAAGAGAAAAGAGACTAGAAAGATATAACTATAACCGGTTTGATCAAAAGCATTTTATTAAACTGGATTGCAAGAACTTAATATATCCTATGGTGAAGTGAAAGATGTTTCACTTCAGTGGGAAGAAGACAAGTGCGAGCGAGCAGAGTGAGAGCAAAGCAAGCTCTAGTGGTGGGGTGTTTTCCTGGTTCCATTTCAGTCTTTTTCTTCTCTTCGGTCAAATGAACCAGAGCTAGCCACAAAGGCTTAACCACCAACAAATGCGAATTAGCCCTAGCAAAGTGAGGACCATCACAAATGAAGCAAACATGTGCACTTATTAACTTAGTCTTGTCTTTATCCATCGTACTTCTTATTCTTCTCTTTCTTGTCCTTTACCTTATAATTGAAGGAGGCTAATACATAGCCTTATCTAGTAATCGATTTAAAATTAACCAAGTTGTTTGCAACAACGATAGCAAATGATAATTTTTTTACTTTCTATCGCTCAGTTCTTCTTGTGCCGGTTGAAGTCCAGACATAAAGTCGAATAAATTTTCCTCCTCGGACATATCCTCGATGTCAAGAATCAAAGAACTGAAAGATTTGACATACTCACGAACTGACCTATCATGTTTTAGCTTTTTTAATTCCTTTCGCGCAATCCAAGACATGTTGTTCGAAAGGAATTGCTCTTTCAATTCTTATTTTAGATGATCCCTCGTCTTAATCTCGGGATGTCTAGCACTTAAATCCTCTTTGTTCCTCATCCTCCATCAAAGTTTAGCATCACCTATGAGATATATCACGATGAGATTCACTTGTTCAGCCACGCCGATCTTTACAACACTAAAGTATTGCTTTATATCCCACAAGAAATTTTCAAGTTCTTTGGAATTTCTTTCCCCATTGAAAGATTTTGGTTCAAACACTTTAGGTTTAAATGTACTTACCCACTAGAAGTGTTTCTTACTTCCCGTTTCAGAATGACAATAGTTTCTTTAGCAGCTTCCAATCATTCACTTGATTTTACTGTAAGAGAAATGTATAAACTTCCAGTCCTTTCAATGCTTTTGTTCCCTCAATCAATCAATGATAGAGCATTCTTCACCCTCTTCACCAACCATTCTTGAATAGCTTTCATGACCTTGGGTTATACGATCTTAGAATCAATTGTGCTTTGGTACTGCTTGTCACAAGGTTAAATTATTCACCTGAAAATTCAGCCATATGCGATAGTCTAGTCCCTATTAAACTAAGTCTTGCCTCATCCTTTTCACTCATGTTTGCCTACAACTATGTGTTTCATTCACCCAAGAAAGTTCCCACAGCTAGCTGTCGTAAGCAAAGAACCAACACAAGTAAATAAACTGAAAAACACACAGCATATATATGAAAATCTCCCAACCTTTATTAATCTTGTAAACAAAGGATATAAGTGTGTGCATTATATACAAAGATTACGTGCTACACAACTAAGACTTCCTAACCTATTTATAGACAAAGATATGTGAATTACAAGGCACAACTATCATCCCTATTTTTAGGACATAGTGAGGTACTTTCTCCCATATGTTCTTCATGAACTTAATGACCTATTTTCCAGCAAGCGTTGGACGACTTCTCCCTTATATTCCCATGATCTTAGTGGCTTGTAGAGTAATCTCAGCTATGCCCATGTTCAACCACCTTTCCATTATAATTTGGATGCTCATAACTACTACAACTAACTCATAATCCTGTTATAACTGTAACACACAACCTGCATGTCTAATTGCCAGGCCCTATTACTAGTTTCTGATGTGTTTACTGCTAGCTTAGAAGGTCTATGATCTATACCACACGTCCATGCCAAGTTAAGAACTCAATAACTAGCATGAATCATTGCACGCTGTTTATCGAATTCATTACTCCCTATACAAGGCTGTCATTCTATCGCTGTTGAATTCTAGGCAAATTGTATTCACACCTAGGCAGCTTACAATATTGACTATTTATCATATTTATATCTATCTATTTTCATATATTACGCTTAATATAATAGTAAATTTTACGTGGAATCTTAATTTATAACTTTTTTAGTCTTAGAAAAAAACATAAAATATATCTATAATTTATAACAATACATGGATACCAAGACTAAACGTATAGAAGATATAAATGATAAGACGGGTATTTAACACATATCTTCATATGTAAATTTCTTTTTTTTTTGTAAAATAACATTTTTCTTTAAGCAAAAAATATGTTTCCCCTTGAATTCCGGTACTTGAGGAACTTAGGATCTATTCCTCAAAGTTGTGGCGAAAACGAGCAACAACAAGAAGGTGAGTTTGCTTTAAACGTGGGAAGCTCGTGTTGATCAGAAAAAAAAATCATGGATTTCTCTTGTTATGTGACCCGACGAATTGCACATTAAACCAAAAATGATAAATGATTTTTTATCATTTGATTTTTAATCAAATTTATTTTTTGATTAGTTTTAAATTTTTTTCCTCTAAGATCGTGGATTCATGCTTATTAACCTTCCAAGTCATCATTTTAAGGCATGATAATATTTATTATAGAAATAAATATATGCAATTTTATCTCTTCACAAGCATATTCATAAATATGTATATATATTTAATTTAATAATTTCCTGTTATCTAGAGTTTGGTAATTTAAAAATTAATTAACATAGTAAAAAATGCATTTGAATAGGAGTTTAAAAATGTCAAAACCTAGTAACGAATGGAATATAATAATAATAATAATAATAATAATAATAATAATAATAATAATAATAATAATTAGTGAAGGATATATAAAGTAGAAAAAAAAGGCAGTGGATAAGATAGGAATAGGCTTCGATCCCAAATCTCTTCCGAAAAAAGAGAAATGGTAAAAAAAAAAAGTAGGAAACATGATGTGGCCTTTGTGTGTGTGTAGTGTGGTCCAGGGAGTCGCTGAATATACCCACGTGAGACTAGAAGATCTTTCATGATGTTGCCACGTGGATGTGAGTGTTTGTGGATAAGGTGAGACAGGGGATGGACGGGGGAAGATGACGTCACCTCCTGCATCATTTTTGTGACGTGTCGGAACCTGGTTGGATAGGGCTAAATGAGAGAGGAAAAGTGGGGGTATTGGGGTTTGGTTTTTCCTAGTTGGTGTGCGTGCACGTGTATAAATTGAAAAGCAAAAGAATGCTCCTGGTTGGGGTAACTAGTTTCTTCCAGGGCGTGAAATGTCATTTTCATCCCTTAAGAAGTCTTCATACCTCCTAAACTATGGGTGGCTGCATTAGAATAAATGGGGGAATTTGAGGGTAAAAAGTGAAATGAATGTGCGACCAGAACAGAACAGGTCAAGACCGAATGGTGGGCGTTATCTGACTTATATGCTGTCATTACTTAATTTTTCTTCACGCTGAAGGAGGGTGGTGTCTGGGTGGCTTTGGTGGCAGATAGGGTGGGATTTTTTTATTTTTTATTTTTTCTGGTAGGGATACTTTTTATTCAAAGTTGAGTTAAATTATAAATTAATCCTTCTGATTTTAAAAATTATTTATTTATTTATTAGTGCTTGAACATATTCATTTTAATATCTTTTTATTTTAAGAATATTTTTTTCATATTATATGTTTCTTTTCTCTTTTTAAATTTATTAAAAGAATAACGAAATTCAGAAAAAATAACATAGAT
>Ga0325410_1001683_pt1 | contig 24544 bp, 8 predicted proteins | sample PopdelMetagenome_16_FD_206182 | JGI IMG/M metagenome (GOLD analysis project Ga0325410, IMG submission 206182) | Populus deltoides microbial communities from Bellville, Georgia, United States - Xylem-PdIQD-R3 | ecosystem: Host-associated > Plants > Phyllosphere > Stem > Wood/Secondary xylem...
AGTTTTTGGTTTTCAGTTTTCTAATTTAAAATATCTCATTTTATTATTATTATATTTTGAGAAAAAAAATGAAATGAAAAGGAGGGGATTTGGTTTTTTCAGTTTGATAAATTTTCAAACCGAACTGAAGTGAAATTCGAAAAAACATAACGAACTGAATTGCGGTGGTTAAGTTAGGTTTTGATGACTCAAGGCAGGAGAGTGTCACCATCCAATCCAAGCTCTTTGGGGAAGCGAACAAGACATTTTAATTACGTAAATTGATAACCGCAAGATTCCAACGCCGTGATAGCCTATGGTTTATCATTTTGCTGAATCCTCGACAGTCCATATCTCGACCGTGAAACAAACGTGTTTCTTGCCCCCACCTCGCATATTAATTACGAATTAATAAGGTTCTCCTGGAGCACACCATCATCGCTACGCACCGGATTAACATAAAACTATCTTCTCTTCTTCTTTGGTTCTACTTTTTTTAATAAAAAACATTAAAATTACAGTTATGTTTTTTTAAAAAATAACCAAAATAATAATTATAAAAAAAGAGTCATCTTAATATTTTATATTCATGATAATTTAACTAGATCAGTGATCGGTGATATGTCACAAGTTAGTTCAAATTTATTTTAATATTAAAAAGGAACACTCACATTACTGAAGTGTTTTTTTAAGAAATAAAAAAAAAACTTGATATTCAAGTCATTAACTTGACTGAATCATGTAAGATCGAGTAATCTAATAATATAATTTAAATTGTAGGCAACGGTACAACCTGTAAAAACAAATTGGCAACAATTAACTAAACAAATCCACTGATATCATACCCAAAAAAATATATATTGTTAGAGACTCATTGTCATTCCACTATGGACATTGCCAACCACCAAAGAAGTTTGTTGCGGTGGTTCAAACCCTATTGCAAATGGTTGCACTACAACATTGAAAGAAGTCACATTGGCTGTTAGAGCAATGCTTCGAAAAAGCAAACCGAACAAAACACAATGAAGTGAGCATCCATCTATATTCAATCAATTAATTCTATTTAATTCAAGAATAAAATTTATTTTAAAAAATAAATTTAATAATAAACAACAAATAAAAAGACCGAAGATAACCCAATCAAATGAAAAAATAAAGGGTAAAATAAAGGATGTAGAAAGCATATAAAAGAGAGAGTTCAATATCCAATTAAATAAATTTTAAAGGATAAAATTAAAAAAATAGCTTAAAAATTATTTAAAAAAAACCGAAGCAATCTTAGGTGACCCTTCTGAAGTTGGATTAATTTCTCAAACTTACAACCCATAAAATCCTAAACACAAGCTTAACCACGAAGCTCAAATCCAAATCAATTTAATGTTGAATGATAAAATCAGGTAAAAAATATCAATCTAAAAAATTTAGCGAAGCCAAAAAAATCAATAAAAAGAACGAGGATAAAATTTAATATAAAAAAAATGACAGGAGATGAAATCATAAAAAAAATTCAATTCTAAAAATTATCTTAGATTGTATAAATAGTAATTAAAAGAATAAGAATCAAATTTAACAAAGAAAAAAATTAAACAAGGATTAATCGAAATAAAATTTTAATTTCATAAATTATTTTAAAAAAAACATAGAGTAAATAAATAAAAGAAAAGAGAAGTTGAGACTTGAGAGGTTGCTTCAAAAAATAAAGGCGAGTAAAAAAAAAACAAAAAAAAAATGATTGTCAGCACCAAGATGGAGATCCGTTGAAAGGTTTAGGCAAGCAAATATATAAACTAACTAAACAATTAAGATAAAGGGCTTTAGTCTTCCTATTATTGAGAAAATTATTTAGTATAAACTAATTTTATATTTACATGATAACATAAAAATATGAACAAAATGTTAAACAAAAGGTAAGTATGGATATATAACATGATAACATAAAAATATGAACAAAATGTTAAACAAAAGGTAAGTATGGATATATAAAGTAATTGCTTGTAGAATTTTGAAGTAAAAAAAAAAAAAAAGACTAGAAAGAGAGTTATCGTTGAAGATTGTATCATCAATCCTTGATTGATTATAATATATGATTAATCAATTAAGAGCATCATGAAACATTTAGGAGAATGTGTTAATCTATTTACAAAATAAACCTTTTAACTCATGACTAATTATCGATCTATTTTTTGGTGTCACCTCTTACTAGGATTTTAATTCTACATTCATTAATTTTTATATTAAGTAAAACTCAGGAGTATTAAGGATATATTTTCCAGGTCAAATTGACACAGAAAATGGAAAGGTCTTATTGCTGTCAATTTGACAATAGCTGAAAAATTATTGGCATATCATGTCCGTATGCTCTTGTATTCTTGAGCACATTACCGGCTCATTCAACAAAAATCATAGAAACTTGTAGCTCACCGAAAGAAAAACTACACTAGAAAAAATAGTTTTGCCCCACAACTTGAGAAGAAACAGTTTTCTATACAAAAGTGAGGAAAACAAAATTAGGCAGGAAGAAATGCATGCTCATCTTCACTTATTCTATCATTTTCAGAAGTTACTTGGTACGGAGATTTGGAGGCTGTGGGGCATCAGAAAACTTCCCGTCTAAGTTTTAGCTCAGGGAAGCACAGCTCTAACTTCTTTCCTATCAGCTCCATATGCCTGCAATTCAAAACCATGAAACCATCAGTATCACTATCAGCTATCTGCTACAAACCATCATACTGGCGTGTTATGTCAGAAAAAGAAAAAGAAAAGGGAAAAAATTCATGTTGCTCGTGTGAAAGACCCTAAAGTCCTCGCATTTTTGTGTAAAGTTAGAAATATCACAGGAAACAAGTAGAAAACTCGGACTGGAAGGAGTAAATTGTCTTGATCATAGTCAATAATCATCTGCAGACTCATTTTTAAGTGCTTTTTGTCTTTTACCATCCCTATTTTACCCTCTATGATACTATATCCCCATCAAGCAGTTATAGACATTTATTGGACAAAAGTTACCAAGAAACTCGTATTGACAGTACTTGAGAAGGTTTTTAGATGTTCAGAACTATCCTAAAAGGAAATATACATGTCGAGGAACAAACAACAATTGATAGACAGACAGATAGTAAAAAAGAAAGGAAACCTTTATTACCTCAACTCCCATACCCTTCGCATATACATTTGTGAAAAGTTCTGAAGGTTCTGGCATAGGACTTTCCTGTAAAAATAATTGAAAAGGAAAATAGAGGCATCAAAAAACCATGAAAATTTTGAGAATACTCGAAAAGCAGAACCAGTGAGACAAGGAAAGAGTTCCTTCAACAAATTAGGTTACAAAGCATTTAAAATTAAAACAATATATGATTCTTACCTTGGCTTGAGCAATGGCTTCATCTACTTGTTTTCTCACTTCTTTTTCGATATCCTGAAAAGTATAGGAAAGCAATGCAAATCTGTTTACATTCGATCATGATAACGTGGTTCTGAACTTCATTGTAATTGTGAGAATCTTCCTCAAGACACGAGGAGAGAGAGATAGGGCAAAATCTATTACTAAAAAGTAACATTACTTGATTACGAAAGACATGATTGTCCAGAATTCATGTAAGAAAGCAATCCAAGTTCACAAAATTACCTTTAGCTCTTTCTCAGTAGCTAGATCATGGGTCACTATCAACTTTCTTATTCTTTCAATTGGATCACGTTCCTGAGGATTATATCACAGACCAAATTATACATGAAACATCTGAAATAGTAAACAAAATTTGCCTTTGAAAAAGAAATGCTGAATAGAACATGCAATAACCTGTCTCACGCCACTGATCTCGTCACGGGTACGGTAGGTGCTCCCAGGATCAGACATAGAGTGACCATGATACCTATAGGTATCCATTTCAAGTATCTGACATGAGCATCAAAAAATAAAATAAATAAACAAATCAATTTAATAAAGTGAGAATCAAGAATTACAACACAGGGATATGTTCAACTACTTCCATTGCCAGCTGATGTGACAGTAAAAAATATTACCAGATTAAATTGTATTAACACTGATACAGACAGGATTTTGGTGAATTCTATAAACTTTTACACATCCTAGCACATAATCTAGCGCCTCACATAATTTCAGCTACAAGCAGATGTCAAAACATGGCATTCTCTTTGGAATTTGGATAAGCTGATTCAAAATATAAATTTACTGAAAGGCTAAAGGAATAGTAAAAGAAACCAACCCAGCCTTAATGCCTCAAATATAAATATAAGCTGATTCTGGATAAGATAAACTTACACTTAAATAAATTTTACAAAAAGGCTGAAACAATAGTAAGAAACAATATAACAACCCAGCCTTAATTTCCCATAGTGTTAAAATCAACCAACGATTTATAGCATGATTCTCAATTAACAGATATGTCCTCAACTCTCTTAAAGACAGAAAATCTAACAAATTTGTTTTTCAGACCTATCTAGGATCATGCATATCCCTTGACACATTGGTGATATCAAAGCTCTCAAGACAATGTCTTAAGCAGTAGCTCTGAAACTGCGGCTTCATAATAGGGAGATTGCCCATAATTTCTTCCAAGAGGTTTTAACTTAAAAATAACAGTTAGAATAAACATCATTTTTCAGGAAAAAAATGTGTTCTGATGATATATCATGATTGAACACAGATTTGCAACTTCAACAATGCATAGCTCCGTTACCTTCAGCATTATTTATTACATAAAAAATGCTTCAATCTTTCACTGTACAATGGCTTTATTTTGGAGAAACAAGATCACAAAATGTTATCGAATTAACAATCAATGGTTAGAAATTGGCCTCAATGAAAATTGGTTAAATAGATAACTGCACAACAGATTCCCCTGTATCCAAAGAGTCCAGAACACTGGCATGCTGGTCAGTTTAATTAAGAACCACTCACCTAACTTATAATTACTAAGCGCAGCCATGTGCATCATCCAACCGAGCTCCTAGATGAGTATCAGATGTGTTTATTCCATATAAAGATTTGCAGCCCCTCTTATCGTGCCCAAGATACTTCACTTACAGTTATCTAGTAATTTAAGCAAACCAAATTACTTCATTTATTCAACAGATGATATCATCTTATCAAATTCTTTTCATCGAATCCTAGTAGAAAGTACAATGTGCCTTAAGGAAATAGATCATAAGCAAGTTTATGTCATTACTCGGTAAAATGTTCAGTCAGACTGTCCAGGATCTGGCAAACTCAAACTCAGGCTAGAATCCTGTACATACTCAATTGCAATTTGATGGGCTTACAGCCTTAAACTATCAAAGCATGGCTTGTCCAAAGAAATGCAAAAAGGATAGGGTAACCTAGCCTCAGAGCAAAGAAAGAGCATACCTTGAATACACTTTCTTCTTAGATAAGCAGGCTCTAATACAGCATAAATCATATAGAAAAAAACAGGAATCCCTTTGGAACAAGCTATATAACATTGTTATTCAAAGCATCACTATACCATAAAATGACAATAAATAGCTGTTTAATTACCAAGATCCAAATTATAAGTGATGGGAAAGAACAATGCATTGGAATGACTTCATGAAGAATTAATAAAAGAAGAAAGAATGAAGATCAAGGCCTCAAAATCAAAGGACCTTAAAAACACACGCACAACAACTGGACAGAATTAAAACTCACAATGGGTCCACTCTTTAAGGCGTGCTCCTTTGCAAATTTGCATGCTTGTTTCACTGCAAAAGCATCCATGCCATCTACCTGTTAACAAAAACTATGAAGTATGAAACAAACTCAAAAACCTATTATGTTGTGATAGAAAAATCCCAGTTACCAGCCTAACCCAAATTCACTGAGACACAACAAATTCAACAATTTTCATTTCATTCAAAAAGACCAATTCCAGCCAAAGCTGAAAGCATCAATCAAGTTAAAAAAAAAATCATATTCACATCACCACACACTCTTGAAAAACTTTGCATTTTTTTTAACATGAAAAGTATATTCAAAACTATCTCCAAGCAATTTACCAGGAAATGCTTAAAAAAAAGTCCTAGATTGAGAGTCTGAGATCAATGACAATGTACATCCAGAAACGATACCATGAAAGGAGCCAAAAAGTTCTGAGAAATCATGCTATATTGACAATGTACATACAGCACAGCTTCATTTGCAAAGTACAGGTTAACTTTTTCTATCAGGATTGACGCCCCATAACTAAACTTTGATGAAATGCAGAAAAGATGGAGAATGCCACATGCTGGCAAGCAGACAAAACGAAAAACACTGGAAACTCTTAGAAATACATCATAAAGGAAAAAAAGCATTTGGGATTTATCAGGGCATAGTTGCATGCACTTTATGTTATAACTTCATTGCAAGTATTTGCAGCACCAATTTTGCTATTAGAATGCATCATAAAGGAAAAAAAGTCATTTGGAATTTATCATGACATGGTTGCATGTTTTTTATGTTATAACTTCATTGCAAGTTTTGCAATAACATCTATCATTCCTTTCTTTTGAAAAGACAGTAAAAAGCACAAGGCAAAGTATTTTGCAACATCTTATGCGTCATAATATAGTCTTCAAATGGACTAGCTTTATGAGTGGCCCATGAAATTTCCCAGTCAACTCAATGCTGCAAGAGGTTAATTTCTAAACTAGCAATTCAAACGAGAAACTAAAGTGAATCCAGCCAGCAATTCCTTAATAGCATGCCGACTTTGTTTCTCAACAACATAACGGGAAAGGAAAAGAAAAAAAAAACGTGTTAAAACCTTTCTCCATCATGTAAGATTCACAACATGCACATTTAGTCATTCAAAAGTACATAATATAACTGTGATTACTCCCATCTATTATACAGCTAGAGATGATGATAACAACATACATTTAAACAATAGAACAGAATAGGCATGGATACTTCCAAAACAACAACACAGATAACATTCCCATTTCTCTATGATAGAAACAATATAATAATTATAGTCAGTCAATAAAACCCAAAATTTCAACAGAACATAAAAGCAGAAGTGCAAGATTGTATATTACCTTCAAGCCAGGAACATAATCTCCACGCTTATAGTATGCTGGACTCTTGGCGGCTCTCCACTCGGCTGTCCCCATTCCATCTGCGCCAAAAACACATTTCATCCAATTGACAAACAGAAGCAAATGGAAAATAATAATAAATAATGGAATTATTTATGTATCTCACAATGATTATTCTCGCAGACCAAAATGATTGGAAGATCCCAAAGAGCTGAGATATTAAGAGCCTCGAACAACTGCCCTTGATTAGCAGCACCATCTCCATACAAAGCAAAGGCGACGGCATCGTCCTTGTTATACTTATGAGCAAATGCCAATCCACAACCTAACGGTACTTGAGCTCCTACAATACCATGCCCTCCATAAAATCCACTATTTTTCTTATAGAAATGCATGGACCCACCTTTCCCACTCGAACAACCGCCCTGTCGTCCCATCAGCTCCGAAAATATCTCCAGGAGAGTCCCACCTCTCCCCAGAAACGTGCAGTGGTCACGGTAGGCAGTTATGATGCTGTCTTTTTTGGTAATTGCAGCCTCCATACCAACGGCCACGGCTTCTTGACCGTCGTAGAGGTGGCAGAATCCGCGGATGAGCTTGGCCTTGTATAGAGAGTCGGCGGCGATCTCCATACGGCGCATGGTGGCCATGTCGCGGAAGAAGGAGAGGAGTTCTTGGGGACTGGTATCGACGGTGCGCGATGGTGGATCGCATCTGTGAGTGGTGAAGGGAATGGAGGTCTCGATTGTGAGGGGATCAGTTGAGGTAGAGATCGGACGGCGGAGAGAAAAGGCGGTGGCGAGAGGTCTGAGGAAATTGGATCCGGAGGAAGATGATTTTAGGTGTGATAAGGCCATCTCGACCGCCGGTGTCTTTCGTTGTATGGGTGGGAGAGATTTGAATTTGAAGGGCAATGGAGGGGGTTGGTGAGGGTCAAGAAGACACGAGGAAGAGTTAGCTTTGGTTGTTGGCGGCGATTGGAAAGGTCACCTGTGATATTTTTTTTTTATTAATTTTGCTGTTGGTGGAATATATTCTGTTTTAATAAAGAGTTTTGGATGGATATTATTCAAAGAAAGAAAAAGAAGTAGAGGGTGGTTAGAAGTATAATAATGGACTAATGGTTGTTTTTCTAAAGTATTTGTGTTAGAAAATATATTAAAATAAATTTTTTTATTTTTTAAAAATTATTTTTTATATTAAAAATATTAAAAAATATTAATTTAAAAAATAAAAAATAAATAAATCTTTTTAAAACGTAAAAAAAAAAAAAACAGAACTGTAGAGGAGCATGTCTGTTTTGACTCGAGAAATCACTAGTTAATCATGGCTTTAATGAAGATTTTATTGTCTAGATGCTGTCCTCTGTTTTTTTATGAAGTAAATTGGTACGACCAGCACTTGTAACACAGGATGGAAAAAAACAAGTGAGCAACAAACCTACCAATGGGAGCTTTTTTTAAAAAAAAAAAGAAAGAAATATATATTTGCTTTTATTAAATATTTTATTAATATTTTTTAATGTATTATTAAAAAAATTTAAAAATCTAAGAAAAATTCATTTTAATATATTTAAAAAAATAATATATATCACAATACCAAACATAGAAAATATAATGATTAGAGGTTAAAATTGGTAATTGAATTAGTAGAGGGAGTTTTATTCACAAGCTATTGATTTTCCACGTAAAAACAGTATTTGAATGTGCTTTCAATCGAACATTATAACAAATGCGATTTGTACATCATTTTCCCTTTGACCAATCATTAAAAAGAAAAAGAAAAAGCTTTCCCATTATCAATGATTTTCTCATCGACGACATCCCTTTTTTTTTTTTGATAGGATAAAATTTAGATTTAGATCTTCAATCTAGATTTTATTTGTACCCAATGTTCAAATAAGATTTTAGCATCCAGCTAGGTTACAATGATTGTATCTTAGTATTTTATAAAATATCGGTAATGTTTTTTAGTTTTTTTATTAATATAGGTGTTTATGCCAACTTGTGCGTAATTTGATTAATTTTACAGGTTCTAAAATTAACAATCATATAAATTTTTAGTAATTATCATATTAATAACTACGAGAATTGAATGTGAAATTATATAAAAAGCAAAATTATTAACAATGATATCCAAGTCAATTTTGAATAGTGTTGAGATATAATAGTGGGTCCATTCTCTTTTTGACTACAGCAATGCCGAGCTTAATTGCGCATGTGATTTGTAAAAATATATCATTTTGTACGGTCCTTGTCATGAAATACTATTGAATTTTTCATAACATTCACGAATAGATTGTTTGCTGACATCATTATTGTAATTGGTATGTCAAGCTTCTTTTTTCTTATATATACACGTAGCACGGTGAATTTCAAGTAAAGTAAATTTCATTCATCTAAGCAAACTCAAAATAAAATTATGTATCTCATTGAATTCAATAATGTTTTTACCCTGTTAATTATATAATAATAAAATATATGTATGATATTTTTTGTGTGAAATAATATATATTTTAAAATTAAAAAAATCATGACTAACATGTGACCAAGATAATAAAAATAAATTATTGATAATAAAAGATGCAATTGCAAAGGTAAATCATTAACAATTAAATAAAAAATAAAAGAGAAAAAAAAAAACCTAGTCATGTGGGTCTAGGCATTAAAAAACCAGCACAAGTGAGTGGGCTTTTCAACCCAACCAAAGCACTTGGGTCTATTCTTTTTGTTTATATAATTTCTTAAAGGGATGGATCATTTTTTTATAAAAACAAAATAGATAACAAATAATGTGTCTCCTGTTTTATCATGTGTTTATTTTTTTCAATTTAAAACATATTCTTAACCCAAAATACTTAGAAAACACCGTAAACATCTTGATAAATCTATCCATTGCTACCAAAGACTCAAATTAACAAAATAAATTTGAAGTCAAAATGATTCTCGTGGTTAGATCTACTTTCTCGAGCAAATAGAAGGATAAAAAAACATTTAGGTCAAACAACCCTTATAAAATGAAACTCTTTGACACCTAGGCTAGCCCATTGGCCAGTGCTACGCATAAAAAAAATGACCAAACAAAAAAATCTAACTATTGGTAACGTGTCTTTTAAAGAAATGAAAATATTTTATACATGAATTTAAAATCAATTGTTTATTAGATGATATTTTTATCTAATTTTGAGAAGGAAACACATTGGATCAATCTAGGTCATTCCAGGCTGACATGCGAAAGTTGAAAGTATAATCTTAGAAAAAACAAACTGGGAACTTAGATCTCGAATTAATTTAATGTTGAAGGATAAAATTGATAAAAAAAAAATTCAATTTGTTTTTTCTATAAAAAAAAAGTGAACTTGAGTCAATCAATGAAGCCCTCGATGTAAGTCATACACGCCATCAGATTCAATAAATATTTTATTTCATAAATTATTTTTCCTCTAATAGATTTACAGGAAAATAAAGCAAATATGATATTTTCTAATTAAATATTTTTAAAAAAAATGACAGACACGTGGGACTAGGATAGCAAAAGCAAATAAATTGATAACAAGGGGTGAAACAATATTTTTTTTTAATTTTAAGTTAATTAAAAAATAAATTATTGATATTAAAAGGGTGAAAATGCATTTTAAAAAAATAAGGTACTAAAAGTGCATTAAAAATATTTATAGGATGTTATGCTGAACTTGTCATACCTGCAATGCGATCCAAGTCACGGAACTAACAAGGTTCATTTTTTTCTATATCTAATAAAAAAAGGCAAAAAAAGCTCGGCAACGCTGGCTTATGGCCAGAGCATTAAGCCTCTTAAAGGAACAGCTAAGACCCATCCGCCTAGGCCTATTTTTTTTCTCATTCAATGGGACGAATAATCTATCATCTATCTTTTTTTATTTATTTCTTTTAAAATATATAGAGCACGCATCACTAAGATAGATGATGCGTCGTCTTCTAGCCCAAATTTCAGCCGCTATAATGGTGGTTAAAAAATCAAAGCCATGAGTTTTTAACCCGCCAAACCCATTTCTTTACCCATTTAAGCCAAAAAATAGTCTTAGAACATGTAGAAACCAACTTAACAACTCAATAAACCTAAAAAACGGCTCAAATCACAAAATCAAATTAAGTAAATTTTCTCTTCCTTAACTTAGATAAGTTTTTTAGGCAAAATCGAGGCTTAAAATAACTATTATAAGACTCTCCTCACCTAATACAACCCATTAACATCAATTTCAACCATTTTGATGATCGAGATAGGTATAAATGGTGAATTTCTCTTTCTAAGCCATAATTCGGCGAGCTTCTCTCTCTCCTCTAACAAATAAGGATTAAAAAATAAGGGGAATGAACTTCTTTCTCTCCTCTAAGCAAACTTTTGTTTGAAATTCAAAGCCAATTTCATTTTGGTCCTGATGCGATCCAACCATCAAAGGATCCATTGGAGGTTCTAGTTGGTCCAGTTACTAGGCTTAGAGCTAAGAAGTTCGAAGAAGCTTTCAATGAACTTCTTCAAGATACATGAGCTAAGGTGGACTTCAAGAGGATTTGTAATAATAAAAAGCAAGCCTTAATTAATCTGATTCATGTTTAAGAGGGGCTTGTTGGTGGAACTAAGACCATTACACAAAGGATTGGGAGAAGAAGACTAAATTCAGACAATTTGAACTTTCGTTACTCTTTTGGTCATACCTGAAGCTACAAATCAAATTTTAATGTGATTCTAGTTGGGATGGAAACTAGACTTCCATACCTTTCCAACAGTATATGGAACGCCTTCTAATTCATGAAGAAAAGAGAGAACCATTCGTTTTAAGTTGGGCTTTACTGCTGTCAGACAGAATGCGAAAACAACAAACTTGTCTTATTTAATTAGTTGGGCTATCAAACTTTAATTATTTTGAGAGGAGACAATTTTTTTGGGTTTTAGACTTGTTTATTTTAATTAGTTTAGACTAGTTTTAGCTTGGGTTGATTATTATTTAAATTGGATTTATATGAGACCCATTAGGAAAACTAGGGTTTTGGCTTGGAGTTTAAATACTCTTTAGGAATAATTTTAAGGCAGAATTTTGATGATATTTTTAGCATTGTAGTCGACTTTTGGTTGCTCAATCTTGGTTATTGATTAAACTTTCAACTCTTCAAAGAATTGACCATTATTTGTTGTGAATTTATACTTTCTTTGCTCGTCTCCAGGTGTAGGCATTGTGATCGAGTTGGTTTATAGTCTTGTTGCCTTGGAGCAAGTCTTCCATTGTGATAAGCTCATTCAAATCTCAACAAACTCGGGTTAGATTGATCTTGAGGTTGCAAATACCATTAAGTTTTGCTAGGGTTCACATCAGGTCCTCTTATTTTCAATCCACCTCTTCCCATAAGAAAAACACATAGTCAAGTGCTAATTTGGGCTAAAAATGCTCAATTGTGCAAAAATAAAGTTTAAAGATCAAATTTGAATTTTTATAAAAATTGATTATTTCAATCCATAGTGATTAATGAAAGAGCGCACAACAGAGATAGCTACAATGAAAAACCCTACAAGTTTTAGCTTTATATGTAACTAGATCTTTGGACCGTGTTGTATTATGGGTTAAATTAATTTTTTTTAACATAAAACAAATCAAAGCAATACTAATATTTTTTTAATAAAAAATTGATCATGAACTAGAAAATATGATATACAATGGATGATATCTTTTTTAAATATTGATACGATGACATATTATATTATATTTTTTATAAAAAAAATTAAGATGACAATATATTGAATCGACTTGTGTTAACTTATCAAATCTATTATCTAGGTCATGAGATCGTGACAACCTTATAGAAAGCATATCAAAATAAATTAAGAAAGTCAATTCCTAATCAATCCAATGTTGAAGACATAATTGAAAAAAATATTAAATAAAACTACATGAGTCAACCTAGGTTAATTTATCAAACCTACAACTCAGGTCATAAAACTAAAATAACCCTATAAAAAGTAAATAAAAAAATGAAGCTCAAATTTCAACTAACTAAATGTTGAAAGATGAAATAAAAAAAAAATCTAGGTTAACCCAGGCTATCTTGTTATATTCGCAATATGGATCATGAGATTGAGATAAATTCATAAAAAAAATCTTGAAACTCCAATTCCAACAAATGTAATGGTGAAAGTTGAAATCGAGGAAAAAAAACATGTGAGACTGAGATAACTTCAATGAAAGCAAATTGAAAACAATAATGAAGCCCAATTCTCAAATAACCTAATATAACCAGGATAACTCCACTGAAAGCAAAATGAAAAAACAATGAAACACAATTCTTAAACAATCTAATATTAAATCATGAGTTTGAAAAGAAAATTAAAAAAATAAGATTAAGTTGTTGGAGGGTGAGGTTGAAAAAAAACTCAATCAAAAAGCAAACCCAAAAAATAAACTGAGTTAGTTTGTGTTAGCCTGTCAAACTCGCGATCTAAATCAATAAAAAAAATAAAAAATCATGAAGCATAATAAAAAAAATATTCAATTAAAACGGACCTAAAAAAATAAACAAAGTCGACATCCTTGTTATGAAATCTAGATAACCCTCATAAAAAACAAATAAAAAATATTACGAAACCCAATTCTAAACCAACTTAGTGTTGAAGGATAAAATAAAAAAATTAATAAAAAAAGCAACAAAAAAAACTTGAGTCAACTCGGGTTAACATGTGCAGCCCGCGGCTTGAGTCATGAAATCAAGATAAATTCATAGAAAGAAAATAAAAAAATTACGAAGCTCCACTTCCAACAAATCCAATATTGAAAATTGAAATCGATAAAAAAATATTTTAATTCATGAGATTGGTGCATAACCCAATATAAAAAAAATATAAAATATAATTATCAAAACAACATAATATTAAATGATAAAATTAAAAAAAAAATTAAGTTTTTTTTTTAAAAAAAAGAGCACAAAACACTATTATATTTAATAGTATTTTATAAGTATGAACACAATAATTTAACCAAATCATTTAGTGTTTTTGTTAATATAACGATTGTTAATATCATTACATTGTTAATATCATTACGACTCTCTCTTACCAACATTATTATTGAGGCTATCTCACCACCGTACTTCTTTTTAATTAATATTAAGTATACTTTATTTTTAATAAAAAAATTATTTTTATTGTTATCATTATTATTATTATTAATAGTAATTTTAAAAAAACAAACTTAATATTTGTAGCTGCTAAAAGAGGAAGTAATAACCTGGAAGTTTTATATATATATATATATATATATATATATATATATATAGGATAAAGTTTGATTAAGAATATATTTTACTTTTAATTTTAATTCGAAACATTAAAAACTAATTAAAAAAAAATTAAAAAAAATCTTGAAGAGACATTGCAATTTGGACTGTATGGTGGAAATGATAAACCGTGGAGAGAGCGAGCGAGAAAGGAGCAGTGTATCCAAACAAAACTACTCCCGCGCGCCATGAACAACACTCTCTCTATCCTTTCCTCTCCATACATTTCCAAATTCAACCCCTCCCTGTTCCCTCCTCTTCCTCAAACCCTGGGATTCTACTGCCTTCAAAAACCCAAACCCAAACCCAAACCGAGATCATTCAATTCATTTCGACTCCTCTCCTTCTCCAACTCCCCAAACTCTCTCATTCCGGCCGAGTCGCAACTCTCCGATGCTGACAACGACGAAGAAGAAGAGTACGAAGATGACGAAGACGAAGACGAAGACGAAGAGGAAGACGAAGCTGCTGATGAATACGACGATATTTTGGAGGCAATCGAAGAAGAAACCGAAACCGAAATATCGGTCGATGCGAGAAGTAGTGAAGTATCAAATTGGCGCAAGGAATCCAAGTGGCAGAGAGTTGAAAAGCTCTGTAACGAAGTCAAAGAGTTTGGAAATGAAATTATTGACGCTAATGAACTTGCTTCCATTTACGATTTCCGCATCGACAAATTTCAGGTTCTTCTTCTTGATTTTTTTTTATTTTTTTTATGAATTGGTGAAAATTAGCTATATATATTGTTTTTGGCAGCGGTTGGCGATAGAGGCGTTTTTGAAGGGATCATCGGTAGTGGTATCGGCACCAACAAGCAGTGGAAAGACATTGATAGCTGAAGCTGCAGCAGTTGCTACTGTTGCTAGAGGAAGGAGGATTTTCTACACCACTCCTCTTAAGGCTTTATCCAACCAGAAATTTCGTGATTTTCGGTTTGTGATTTCCACCTCTTCAAATAATAACAAGATTGCTTTGTTTTGCTTATTCATTGACAAGTACTATTTCTCTGAAACTACACTTACAGGGAGACGTTTGGGGATGAGAATGTTGGCCTTCTCACAGGAGATTCTGCCATCAATAAAGATGCCCAAGTTTTGATTATGACAACAGAGATTTTGCGAAACATGTTGTATCAAAGGTATGTTTATTGTTCTATACTGTAATGGTTAAATATTTTGATCCTACCAACAGATGGTGTATGGAACAATGTTACTTTAATTTAGTACAGCTGGGAGTAACAGATTGATATCGAGGCATTGACATTTGCAGTAAGAAAACAAGATTTTATTTAAAATCGGTCCCGGTCCCAGTCTCAATTTCAACTATACTGTACATTGGAAGGATGATGATCGCCTTGCTTAGCTTTTATAAATTCATCAGTATCACGATGTTTAAGTTTAAAAGCAGATTAAGTTGTCAGCAATGATTTGTAGACCTGAATTTCTTTTACCTGGAAATTTGGTTTGTGTATAGAAAATCTATTATCCTTTTCCTCATGCAGTTATGACCCACGTACTTCTTTTGTTACTTCAATTTATCTTTTGAATTAAGTATATAAATGGTGGTTGGACTTCTCATGCAGCATTGGGATGGTTTCCTCTGGGAGTGGACTTTTCCATGTTGATGTGATTGTTTTGGATGAAGTTCATTTTCTAAGTGATATATCTCGTGGTACTGTATGGGAGGAGATAGTAAGTATAATTTATATTTCAGTATCTCATTTACAGACCAAAATTTCATCGCATTGCATAGTGTGATGGACATTGTTACCTTTTCAGATTATTTATTGCCCGAAAGAAGTTCAACTGATATGTTTATCAGCAACAGTCAAGAATCCAGATGAGCTGTCTGGGTGGATTCGTGAGGTACAGTTCTTTATAAATGTCCACTATACTACCTTGTATGGAACTGTCTTACAGACATGGCAGTTACACAGTAATGCTTGCAGGATAATTCCTTGCCAGTAACAAGATGCTCCATTTGACCCATTTATTATTCTTTCTTCTACTTTTAACAAACTATTTGTGGAACTGTTGTTAAGGAATTTAATGAAATGCTAAGCTTGTTCCACTTCCTCTTATTGAAGAACCTAACAGAACCAGAATTTTACTTATCATCCAGAGTTTGACTTTGGGAGGTTCATTTTTTAATATCTTGTTCTAATTTTGTATCTCCCAGAAACTTTCATCTTAATTATTTAGTTGCTAATGATCTTTAATGAAAATACATTTAAATTGTTCTTGATATGGAATAGATCAGAACCATTCTCATTCCAGCTGAGGCCTTTGACATGTTCGATTTCTATGGATACCTAGTATAAAAATGGTGGAAAATTGTTGGCCAAAATATATTGATGAATGATCTAAGCCAACATTGGTTTATTTATTTATTTTTGTATCATATTTAAGCATCGACTATCTTTAAAAACAACACTTTATCATCCTTCTTTCATTTTATATTTTCTTCTGCTTTGCTTCTCACAGAGTCCAAGACCACAGAAATAGTGAAATATATTTTGTGATTGTTGGGCAGAAGGATCACACTGACTATCATTCTAAAATAATTATGTGGGTGTGCTAATAGAGTGTAAATTTTTTGTCTTGGTTAAGGAAGATGCCTTTTGCGGTTAATGTGGATGCATAAGCCTGTTGCTGCAGATTGAGTTCCTAATGGTTTTCGTACACTCCTACCTTTAGGGAACCAGAAGTGATGTCTTCAATGCATTTGTTGGCTTCCTTTAGACTCTTAGGTTTGCAAATTAAGAATTGAAGTGCATGCACTATGAATGGTGGATGAGATTACTAGCAATTTTTCTTGTTACTTGATCAGTTTGCATCCTTAGCATTTGTATTGGTTTTGGACAATTAACATTCTGAAGGATTGGCTTTATCCAGCAATATAAAAGATGAACACATACATGAATGCACCTGCACATGACATGTACCCGTCATCCCAAGAACTCACCATTGATTTGATAATTCCAATAAAAACAACTGCTTACATGTCTAGACATTGTTCTTGTTGGCTGTGGGATGTTTCTTCTGCTTTTCATTCCTCTGTTGAAGTAATTGTCTTTTGGGCTGGCTGCATGATTACCAAGGCTATGCTTTTTATTTCATGTCTGAACTCTTGTCCTACTATTGAACTAGCTTTAATTTTACTTTGAAACCTGTTTATGGAAAAAGTTAAGGTATATTGGAGTGATATGTGTAAATTAAGAGTGCACAAAACTTCTACCATACCTCCCTTATCAGATGGATTGAAATAATGATATGCTTCCATTTATATGTGGACAAAACTTCTGGATGCATCTTTTCTCAATGGGATAAAAAATTGTGACATGCTTGAACTCAATTCTGCACATTAGTTGTGCCAGCCATGGCTTCTGTATTGTCTTGTTTGGTGACCTATGGAAATAATATTGTTCACAGTGAGAAAGGTAAATTGATATTTATTTCAATTTACTTTCTAGGTTCATGGTGAAACTGAACTGGTGACATCATCAAGGCGTCCAGTTCCATTGACTTGGCACTTCTCTACCAGGCATTCTTTGTATCCTCTTCTTGATGACAAAAGAAAGCACATGAATAGGTTTGTCTGTCTTCTGTCATCTTATTCATCCTGTACCCCCCCAAAAAAAATTCTTTCTTCATCTGAACTCCAAATTCAATTTATGTCGCAGTTGTGTTGATGATGGTTGCATAATGTTCTTGCATTTATATAAAGAATTCTTTGTGATGGAATGATACTAATTTCTGGTTTTTACTTTTAATTTGGAACAGGAAGCTGTCGCTCAATTATCTACAACTTTCTGCTTCAAGAGTTAAATCTTACAAGGATGATGGGTCGAGAAGAAGGAATTCAAGAAAACGTGGAAGCAACATGGGCTTTGATAGTATTGGTAGCATGTCTGAAGAACCTCTTTCGAAGAATGATATAAGCAGAATACGCCGTTCACAGGCAATTCATTTATCCATTGTTTCTCTGATAATGTGACACTTTTCTTTTTCTTTCCTCCTTTCCTTTTCTTCTGAGTATAGTAGTTTGTTATAGCTGACTTATAACCTGTCCTCTAGAAAGGAAAAAGGAGTTTAGTCATCTAAAGAAAATCATGATTTTCAGGTGCCTCAAGTTGTTGATACACTAGCACAGCTTAAGGCAAGGGATATGCTGCCTGCAATTTGGTTTATTTTTAACCGAAGAGGATGTGATGCGGCTGTGCAGTACCTTGAAGGTTGCAGGCTCTTAGATGAGTGTGAGGCAAGTGAGGTTGAACTGGCTTTGAAGAGGTTCAGTGTTCAGAATCCCGATGCTGTCAGGGAGACTGCTGTCAAAGGACTTCTAAGAGGGGTTGCTGCGCATCATGCAGGATGTCTCCCTCTATGGAAATCTTTTATTGAGGAACTGTTCCAGAGAGGACTTATTAAAGTTGTCTTTGCTACAGAAACACTAGCTGCTGGAATCAACATGCCTGCTAGGACAGCTGTTATCTCGTCTCTCAGCAGGAGGAGTAGTAGTGGACGTATCCCATTAAGCCCAAACGAGCTTCTTCAAATGGCTGGGCGAGCTGGTCGTAGAGGCATTGATGAAAGGGGCCATGTTGTGCTGGTTCAGGCTTCCAATGAAGGTGCGGAAGAGTGCTGCAAGCTTCTATTTGCTGGACTAGAACCTCTTGTATCACAGTTTACTGCTTCCTATGGGATGGTGCTGAATCTTCTTGCTGGTGCAAAAATTACTCGTAGATCAAACGAATCAAATGAAATGAAGGTTCTCCAGGCAGGGAGAACTTTGAAAGAAGCCAGGAAACTAGTTGAGAAAAGTTTTGGAACATATATTGGCAGCAATGTGATGCTTGCTTCAAAAGAGGAGCTAGCTAAAATACAGAAAGAGATTGAAATGCTGACCTCAGAAACCAGTGATGATGCTATAGATAGAAAGAGCAGGAAAATCCTATCTGATGGGGCATACAAGGAGATTACAATTTTACAAGAACAATTGAGGGAAGAGAAACGCCTGCGGACTGAATTACGCAGAAAGATGGAAACAAAGAGATTAAATGCCCTGAAAATTTTATTGAAAGAGTTAGGAAATGATCGTTTACCCTTTTTGTGCTTGAAATACAAAGATTCTGAAGGAGTGGAACATTCAGTGCCTGCTGTTTATTTGGGGAATGCTGATTCATTTGATGGTTCAAATTTTAAAAACATGGTTTCTGACATTGATTCATTAGCACAGACCGTTGCACCCATCGAGTCAAATGTAAGTGAAGTTGAAACTCATAAAGATGTTGAGCCATCTTATCATGTAGCTCTTGGTTCAGATAACTCTTGGTATCTGTTTACAGAAAAATGGATCAAAACTGTTTATAGGACAGGCCTTCCTAATGTTGCCTTGTCTCTAGCGGATGATTTGCCACATGAAGTCATGTGGATGCTTCTTGATAGGGAGGAGAAGCAGTGGGAAAAGCTTGCTGAATCTGAACTTGGTGGTTTATGGTACATGGAAGGATCTCTCGAGACATGGTCATGGAGCTTAAATGTGCCTGTTTTAAATAGTCTCTCTGAGATTGATGAGGTGTTACACATGTCACAAGCTTACCATGATGCAGTAGAAAGTTACAAGGATCAAAGAAACAAAGTTGCATGTTTGAAAAAAACAATAGCACGTACTGAAGGCTTTAAAGAATATAAGAGGATCCTACACTGGAAGAATTTTACGGAGGATAAGATAAAACGCCTCAAGATGAGATCAAACCGTTTGAGCGAACGGCTGCAGGAAATCGAACCATCTGGTTGGAAAGAATTCTTAAAGATCAGCAATGTTGTACATGAAAGCAGGGCCTTGGATATCAACACACAAGTAATATTTCCTCTTGGTGAAACTGCAGCTGCGATTCGAGGAGAAAATGAACTTTGGCTTGCAATGGTTCTTCGAAGTAGAATCCTTTTGGATTTGAAACCTGGACAACTTGCAGCTGTCTGCGCAAGTGTAGTTTCTGAAGGGATCAAAGTTCGTGCCTGGGAAAATAACAACTACATCTACGAACCTTCTTCTGCAGTAATCAATGTTATCAACATCTTAAATGAGCAGAGAAGTAACCTTTCGAAGCTTCAAGAAAAACACGGGGTAGAGATAACCTGTTGTTTGGATAGCCAATTTTCAGGTATGGTTGAAGCCTGGGCTGCAGGGCTCACATGGAAGGAGATAATGATGGATTGTGCAATGGACGATGGGGATTTAGCTCGCCTCCTGCGACGAACAATTGATATATTGGCTCAGATTCCTAAATTACCCGATATCGACCCAGTTTTGCAAAGCAATGCAAAGACAGCATCCAGCATCATGGACCGTCCACCAATAAGTGAACTGACTGGATAGGGCATATTCCTGGGAGAAATTCATAAATTCCACATGCTTGCTCCTTTAAGGTGAACGCTTGCCAAGATATCTCTTATTTAATCTTCAATACAATTCTACTCAAGAATGATCTCTACCCTAGTCCTTGTTAGACAATACAAATTAATGAAAATCTTAACCGTACGGATTCTGGATTAATGGTAGCAAATTAGTGACAGACAGCGGTGCATTTGAAAATTTCCAGAGTTGGTCTCGTTCTCTTTTTCTTTTTTTGATGAAAGATCTAATCGATAAATATTAAATCGAAGCCCGCCCCTGCCATTAAGGATTTGGCTGTGTGAATCTGGAAAAACAAAGTTCATATTGCAACCATGCTACTACAAGATCACTCTCCCTCAAAACATTTGTGAAACTCAACTGATTTCAGAGCCGAGACAAGACAAGCAATGGAATTGAAAGTGCTCTGCATTTTCAATGGCTTGTCACCTGAGTTGGGAGACTACTGCGCTAGTTGAATAAGGTGCAATAGATCAATCAGCCGACTCTTCCAGCCCGTGTCATATCATTTCGACAAATTCTACCACTAAATATACAAAACGTTTTTCAACCTACGTGTTCATCAGGGAAGCCGATTTGGCCAATCATGGGGTGGAGCTACAGCTCAACTGAGAATTTAGTAGTTCCCCGAATACACCTACCACCTCTCTGAGGGAAAAAGGTTAAAGGAGACTAGCTGGGGGGTTTTGTGTTTGTGCCTTTGGCTCCTATCGCGTAACCAAAAGAGAACCTATTTTAATACCATACACAGATAGAGGAAGTAAGAACTCTATTTCATGTTCCATGAAGATGCTGCTGCTGTGTTTCATGGTATGCTAATTATGTGGCTGATGAGATCGGGGATTCGATAATTTCTCCACCCTCAAAAATCAAAGCTCTTTTCTGCATCTGAATGCCGACGCAACGACCTTATTTTTTTTTGTCTGCTTTTAGCTGGATACATGCGTGGAAGTTCAATCAATGCACTATCATTTCCAAACAAAATGTCCCAAAAATCTGAACACGCACAGACACACAGTATATATTTTATACACACACACATACAAAACGAAAACGAGTTGGAATGCTATTTCCGATAGGGAAGCGGGGAGCAAAAGCCAACTGGAGAGGAGGTTTTTGAATTCTTTATGATCAATACGATCTAGATTCGACAGTAGCCCATCTAAGGATTCTTCACCTTGATCCTCAACTTCCGAGCAATCTGTGCTGCTTTTGGATGAACTGGCCGCTTATTGCAGTCAGACTGCTCTACCTCCACCCAGTTTATAACCTTCAATATTAGAGATTGAGGAACTTTCTTAGCATCCCCATCTGCTGTTGTTCCTTTAGATTTCTTCATTCCAGTTTCCAAAGCTTTCTCTAGGAAGTCCATGAACCAATTTCCAGCTTCATTTTCAATCTGCTTAGCCAACCTAATTGTATTGCTTAAGCTGCAAGAGGAGGGTGGTCTCTTGTTTTCATCATTCTCAATCATAGCTTTAGGTGGCAATTTTCCCTGTGGAGTTGATGGCCCTTTTCTTTCTGGAAAGGCCTTTTGATTAGCATTTGATCTTTGGAGTTTCTCGAAATTCATCGTCTGATCACTTCTTTCATTGAAGCTACCAATTGATTTGTACAATGCTGTTCTTCTTTTTGATGAGTTTAATGCAGGATTCCCACATTGGTCCATAGAATTGTGTACAATTTCATGTAAGATTGAGGAATCTTCTCCACGCTGTTCGATATTTGTGCTCTGACCAACTTCAGCAGCTGAAGTAGCTGCTTGAATGGACACTATATCAGTAACTGCTCTCACAATCTGGTGATGGAACTCCAGAAACTGGTCAAAACAGGCTGCTGGAGCATCTGGTCTCGCTGTTCTGCTCAGATTCAAGATCATCCTACACAAGTAGTCATCGTTTTGATGTTAGCAAAACTTAGTTTCAAACTTCCAAATCACGATAGCATGATTAAAACCGAAAGGAGCCAAAAAAATGCACAAATACAAGGGATAGGAGAAGGGGTTTAGTACTTGAGAGGCCGAACTAAAGTTTCAGTGGCTGAGGCATCTCTTAGCGCCTGGAGGGCTATCTTCTGAGCCGTTTCTCGTTGCTGCACAGCTTCCTGTTAGCCACAAAAGGTTTAGCAAAAAAGAGAAAGCAAAGAGAATCAAGATTTCATCTAGAGGAATCCAGAGTTCACCTTGCCTAATAGGTTCAACTTTCCTGGTAAATTCATGGCCAGCTCGGTACTGGTATCAGAGGCTGCATTACCATACTGACACTGTATTTCTGAGATGGACTTTAAATTGCAAGAGTTTTGTGCTTCTCCGCCCATTCCGAGAGAAGCTACCGCCCTTGCATTTCTTAAACTCGGTGGGGGAGTTGAGCTTTTATTATCCTACAGAAAACAAAAACAGCAGCATTCAATTATATTATTATTTTTATTTTTATACAGAAGATTTTATAGGGCAATGAAAAGCTTTGGTTCTTTCCAAAAGCTAATTACTATATTTATTGTCAAGCAACAATTTCAAGCTCATCAGTAACTTGATGAACCAAAAAAAATAATAATTCAATACTTAATAAATGAGAGGAAAATGCACCTACAGATGATTTGCAGGGGCTAATTGGAATTCTAGCTTCTCGTTCACAGACACTCATGCTTCTTGGAAACTTGAAGTTAGCAGAAGGTGCAGCACAACTTTTCCTAAGCAATGCAGGGCTCTCTCCCCTGTTGTCCACCATCTTAGCCAGCAATCCACCACCAGCAAAAGAACACCTAACCACCCCATTAGTGCCTCCATCTTTGGCAATTCTCCCTCTCACCACCGGGGAGACTGATTTCACACAACTTACAGCCAACCGCTGTTTCACCGGTGTGCACTGATTAAAATCCAAAGGAACTGGCTTTAAAACCATTGGAGATGAAACCCCATCTGCCCCATTTTGCCCTGCTCCCCAAGAACCTCTCCTTTGACCATAGGGTGGTTTTTGTTCACTTCTCTCTCCCTTTCCTCCAAGACCCATAAGGGGTTCAGGGGTTCCTAATAATGGGTGTCTCCCTGGAAGTGGTTTTGCCCCTTTGACAACAGGAACAGGAGATCCTGGCTCCAGTCTGTCAACGTAAATGAACTGACCTAGCTGCATTTTGTCGCTGAGAACATAATCATCTTGATCAGAGGGAAGACTGACATAGATGGAATGCGAAGAATCTGATACTTTAATGAAGAATCCTTGTTTAGGCCACAGATTTTTCTCGTCGAGATCAGCTGGTACTATGTCAGTTACCTGCAAAACTGAACTCCGGTGCTCGCTGGTGGGTTTAGTCCCTGTATCCATCCCATTTAGTAGCTTCAACAGAATTCCAGGTGCCAAAGTTGCCATAAAGAATGAAAATTGGATAAAAACTCTCTACTTCTTTTTCCTCCTTGTGTTCAACTTTGGGGTTGGAATTTTAGATTTTGAGGGAGCGGCTGTTGGGTAATTGAGTGGTGCTAACGGTAACTAGGTGGTGATGGTGGTAAAGATTACTTTTTTAAAAAATATTCAGATTTTTTTTAACGTTGCTGCAACGGTACCATGTTGGTCTCTTTTTTGAACGATCCATCTGCTTCTCCTATTTTGCTTTTGATTTTAATAATGGAAAATAAAAAATAAATTGTAGATTTCATTCAAAACCACGCGGCTGGTCACGTAGTTGCTCCCTCCTTAGTTATTGCTGTATTTATTCGATTTTTTTTCATTACCTAACCTCACGCTCCATTAATTCAGATCTAAACTGATTCATGTTTAAAATAAATTTTAAAAAAAACTTGATTAATTTGATAAAAAAAA
>Ga0325410_1001684_pt1 | contig 24527 bp, 9 predicted proteins | sample PopdelMetagenome_16_FD_206182 | JGI IMG/M metagenome (GOLD analysis project Ga0325410, IMG submission 206182) | Populus deltoides microbial communities from Bellville, Georgia, United States - Xylem-PdIQD-R3 | ecosystem: Host-associated > Plants > Phyllosphere > Stem > Wood/Secondary xylem...
TAGAAACAGTTTCACCAGAAATAATAACAACAAAAGTACTTCCTCTATGAGCCCACAAGTAAGGCCATGCCTCACGAAACCACTTGACAAATTGCTTGTCTTCCACCGAATTATAACCCTCTTCGATACTCCCACTCCCTGTCTCCCCAAACACCTTTCGCCGACTTGCTAACTTGCTACTCCAACCTCCCTCATTACTACTACTACTTAAAAAAGGAGAAAACCTTCTTGGTGGGTTTTTGACATGGAGATTCTTGCTGAAAAAAAAGAGCGGCTTTGCGGATAAAAATGGAAGCAAGTGGTAATTTTGTAGAGAAAGGCAGTGGCTTGAATAAGGAGTTACCATCTTCGTTTCCTTTTATTTCTTCGTTGATGTTTGAAGATGGGAGCTACAAACTGAGACGCGGACAATAAAAAATGGTGGGTTCAAGAGAGGAGAGGACGGAGGAGAGGCCACCATGGCAGGCTGAAGTTGAACGAAAGCAGATACAGGTGACGGTGCCCCAGCTCGCAACCGCCGCTTCCTTTGAGTGACCAAAATTTCTTCTACGCTATACCACGTGTGGCCTGATGTAAGGGAGTTGATGACATTTTATTTGGTCCCTCTACTATGAGATCTTGATTAGTTAGGTACCCTTCATTCATGATGACATTAGCAGTAATTTGATGTCTTGGATAAAAATAAGAGATCTGTCTTCGATATTTTTTTAATGACTTTTATGGAGATTTTTGTAGAAAAATAGGTGATTTGTATTTGATATTTGACAGCTAAAATGAGCAGGATTTTTAACAGATTAGGGTGTTGATTAAAACACTCCATGCTTCAAAGTTTAAAGGCTTGGAAAAAAAATCATGGGGTGTTGATAAAAAAAAACTCCATATAGTTCATGTGTGTATTTGTATGGTTTACAGTCGATGATAGTGGAACAAGGTTTTATTTCCAACTTCAGCTCAGAGGAGACCCAGTGATCATCTGAGAAGTTCCCAATTATTGATTGTTATTCCAACTGGAGGACTTAGGATTCAGAACTGGTGATAATATGGTGCCTTCATCTTATATATATATACTAGTATATTGCTCATGCGTCTGACAGACATGCCAAACTCAAGCGACTTGGATCTGGAAAATATGTCGAGCCCAATTGACTGGAGTCTAAAAAACATGCTGAGCTCAATTTTCTTAGGTATGGCAGCCATGTATGGTGTCAAATCGCGTCTAGGTCTGACATCAAATATGATTGTCAGGCCCAAAATTCTTGGGTCTGGCATTGTTGCTAGATCCAAATAGCTCGGGTCTGGCATGTTTGCCAAACCCAAGATGTTTGGATTTAACAATCCACGCCAGACCGAAGCAAACAGCAAATAAACTGAGTATAATTATGCACTTTAATTGATAGGAAAGAGAAAAAAAACAAACAATCAATCATAGATGGCAATCCAACCATGATATGTCTACACGTGTTGCATCATGTGTAAAAGGGCATGTTTGCGCATCTACTTATATGGTGAATGACCAGATTTGACCACCGGGAAGCTCACGCTTCTCTTTAATGACGTGTGTGCCGTCCACTCACTAGGACGTGTGTAACACGTGCTAACAGCTTTTTAATTAAAAAATAAAAAATATAACGTGAAAATACTAAAACACTCTCATGATCCTTTTAATTACACAACATACCCTTGTAAATTTTATCATTACAATCCATAATAATTTATATATATATCTAGAGCTACATTAAAATCGCCACGCCATTTAGTTTTTTTTATAATATATATATTGCCACATTTGCTGATTCTTATGCTGGTGTTTGATTCATGCATGAAGTAATGATAAAAACTGATTATAATCATGTTGTTCAATGTTCATAACATGATTAAAACCAGTTGATTTTAGCTAGCTAGTACATATTACTGTTTCATTTTTAAAAAAATCAATTATCTAAAAGGTTCGAAAACCGGAGTCAGATTTGTAGCCAGGTGATCCGGGTGGAGCAAGAAAAAAAAATTAAAAGAGGTTAAATTAAAAAAAAAAATTTAAAAAGATTAAAATTTGAATTATTTTATTAAGAAAGGGCTAGACAAAACATTTGAATTGTAATTGGAATGAGAGAGTAGCGTTTAAAGGGACTTAGAGCATCTTCAATGGGTATGATAAATGGAAAGTTAAATATTAAAAAATATTATTTTATTTTTTTTATGTTTATTTTGCACACTTCAAAGAAAGTGCTAAATAAAATACTAAAATGTATTTTTTTTTTTACAAAATTATTTCTACATATTTCTTGAAAGAGTCAAAACCAACAAAATGAAACCACTAAAAAAAAATAAACCAATTAAATGTAGCCACATGAAAAAAAAACACCAAATTTTTAAGAAATAATAAAATATTTGTTTTTATCACTCCAATATAAATGGTTTTTCAAATAGTTTTTTTTCAAGTAAGTAGATATGATAAATAAAACTATATTTGTACTATTTAAAATATTATTTTTTTAATTTAACTTTTAAAATAGTATTTTGTATTAGAGATGCTATTACGTAAGAATGGTGTCCAAGAATGGATTCTCAATCACTTCCCCGGAGAAGATCACAACAAATGTACTGTCTTTGAGCAAATTAATACAAGGCTGAGCTTCCCTGAGAATCTCAACAAAAATCTTCTCATCTTCTGAAACATTGCAGTGTGCTTCTGTGCAACGAGTACGTTTGCAGCTGCACCCTTGTATCCCCAGCCCTTTCCTAATTCTGAGGTTTCTCTTTAGTTTCAACTTCAAGCCATGGCAGAACATATTTCCTTGGTAACAATGACTAGAGAAACTTGATGTATCGTGACATGAAGAAGAGGAAGAAGTAGTTTCCCAGTGATTTTGTAGAAAACCCCATGGCAGGCTTGGTTTGAAGGTGGCCATGGTTTCCATTTTTTTTGTTTTCGTGACCTTATAGAACCAGAGAGGTTTTCTTGAAGGTCACGTGGAAGAACAGAGAGAGGTGCCATTGATGATTATATCAGCAAGAAACGCGGCTAAACGGTGTTGTTAAAACTTGAAAGAGAGGTGGAGAAAATATGAGAATCGAACAAAACATCATAAATGAGTTGGGGAATCTGAATTAAGCACATGTCTTTCAAGCTTGGCCCTTCTTTTTCAGAGGTAAGACATGACTTGCAGTTCTTCTTTGTTTCTGATTTGCATATTCTTTATGATCATCTCAATACACTTCACATATAGAAAAAAATGAAATACACCAATGGACAATGTAACCGTTATATATTCGGTAGCTTTTTTTTCACCTGAGCAGGGTCGAATCCTACTAATTTTAATTTATTTAATTATTTTACAATAAGGAAAGGATACCTCCTAATTATAGTTATTAAATCCAGCTCGATAAGATAGATAGCTCGAAAAATTCACAACTCGAAAACCTAATCCACATCGAGTTTCAATTTGAACCACCAGAAAAGAAAAATAAGGTTGCATGTTCCCATTTTCTAAAATGAAAGACTGTTGAATTAGGGAAAGGAAAAGGTCAAAAGATCTTTAAGTATAACATATGAAACATAATATCTGCAACAGAGATATACAAGATGTACAATTCAGTGCATAATGCCTTATTCGAGGGAAAGTATATGACAAGAAGGGCACAGACCATTGAAAACAAGTGATTCTCTGTATTTGGTTTGGATCTTAATTTTCTCAAAATTAATTAATGAAAGAAGGCAATCAAATGAACATGATTGTCAAACTTGATTCACATTGATAGATTAATATGGAAATCCAACAACTGGAGGATTAATTTGAATGGATTTATCGTTAAGAAATTCATGTTATCAACATAGCTAGGTTAATATTCTTAAAACAATATTATTTTACTAAAAAAAACTCCTTGTAATTTTTTGAGGGTAAGTCTCACTTGAATTTGATAGGATAAATTAAATTACGAATCAACTTGTTAGATTACTCAAATTTAATCAAGATGTTAAAAATTACTTAAAATAAAAATCAACTTGAATTTAATAGTTATGGTCAAGATTTCGATTGAGTAAAAACTTAGAGAAAAAATAAAAGGAAAGGAAGACAAGGAACTAAGTTGCAAGCACAACTTGAACCTATGAATTATGATCATTAACTTACAATTCCAAGAAATTTTGGGGTGCACGTAAAAATAGTAAAGGAGGTGGTTTTTTTTTTTTTTTTTTTTTATTCTGGCTTCTGCTTTTTTCTTTTTTTTTCCATTATTTTATTTTTATTTTTATTATTTAATATTTGTTTAGTTTTGAATTTGTCATCATAAATTATTTTGATTTGTTCTCTATAAAATTATTAGAGTCTCAAACAAATATCTTAACATTTGGTTTATGCTCGATGTTTTATTATCGTATAATTAAATAAAAAAAAGTGTTTTTAAAAAAGTTCTTAAATTTAATGGAGTTTATCAATCAAATCGTGGATTTGATGTGTTAAGTTGTGAAATTCAAATCAATCTAATATATCGTCATTTCAATGTTATATTTTTTTATAAAAAAATAATTCAAACCACGCTTTTTACTTTTCACTTAATTTTTTTTTAAATCATTTAAGTCAACCGAGTCATGCTAAGATAATTTTTATATGATTTAATATTAAACTCATGTTAGGTAAGAAATTGAATTAGAAAGTTTCGAGGTAGACCCATTTGGTTACAGGGAACATGGTTTGGGAGTATGTATAGGAAGAGATGTTTGAGTAAGCTGTATAGGAACTTGAGTCATTGGAGGATAGAGGATAGTCGTTGATTTTGAGTGGAGGATAGAAGGAATGATGTAGCCAGGGAAGAATCTTGAAGATTACTGTGAGCTCATTGAGAAGAATCAGTAGGAAGATTGTGGGAAAGAGGTGTGGAAAAGGCATGGGATGGATTTGAAAAGAATGGCAAGCAATCTCCTGCATAGTGAGAACGGGAAAAAACTAGGAGAAGATTGAGGAGCATTCCCGGTGAAATTAAGGGAGAGGATCAAGTTTGAAATTTTGTGGATCAGTAAAGGTGAAAGGGACAACGTGTAGTGTAAGTGTAGAATAAGAGAAGTATCATCGATCCTTGATAACTTGTTGTTCCCTGCATGAATCACGCCATCACAAGTTACCTGGCAAAGTGTTCTAAATGGCAGGGGTACGCACTCCTTGGACGAGCTAGTAAGTAGTAACTGCATCAGGAAAAACAAAGGCCTGCGATGCAGCAAGTGAAGCAGCTTCTACATTCCAATGACTACTCTACTCTACCCTATGAGGTTTGTTTAAAATTGGAGCTAGCACCTCCCATATTTTGGGACATCAACATTTTGAAGCTCATTGTGGGTTTTCTTATCCAAATTCTGTAGCATCAGAACCAAAGGAGCCACTTGCGCTGCTGCCGCCGTGAAGTACTGGTGGGTTTTATTTATTTATTTTTTAAAAAAAACTAACACATTAAATTAAAAATATTAGAGGAATAATACACCTGAAAAAAATAACAAAATAAACATGTAGCAATGGAAAAACACAATATTTATAATTTATCACTATTTAAAATAACAACATCCATAAAAAATTATTAAATGAGTTGAAGAGAGAAGAGAAGAGAAAAAAAAAAAACTCTAAAAACATATTAAAACAAATTGACGAGACAAATCTAACAACATAAAAAATCACAAACGATGACCCAGTGAGCTACACTTATTGCTAAACACAAGTGAGTCAACACCTACAAGTGTGACACACTCGGTTCACTGTTGATGATATTTTTTAATGTCGTTGGATTTATTTTGTCAAAATCTTCTTTAGAATACTAATAGTATCACAACTGGAGTTTTAGTGCGTCTCGTAGATCTTTTTTTTATTTTTATCCTCTCTCCCGCTTGTTTAATAATTTTTTATGAATGTCGCTAGTTTAAATAACAAAAAAATTATAAATATTGTGATTTTTAATCGTGACATGTATTAGCTATGCTATTATATTAATTCTTTTTTTAATTGTATTATCATGCAAATATATATATATATATATATAAAAGGTGCTTGTAAGCAAAAAAAAGCATGTGGATTTGGAGTCACCTTTATTCTTTCTGCGTTAGCAGCTTGCAGCCCATTTGCTGAAATCAGGGGAAGAAATAAGTTTTTTAACAGCTTTCTGCGTGGACTCTCTGGTAAATTTTTGCCATGAATCTTTTGAGAATTTTCTCCTTTCAGGAGTGAAATGGAAGATAGACGGGTAGACATCTGAATCTGACAATTGATGAGGAGATGTCCTGCTTAAACCTGAAGGAATGACAGCATAGTATATGTAAAAGGGCATCTCTAATGGATTGCCTGTATTGTATAGTTTAGAGAGCAAGATTAAAGACCAACAGGATGCAAACCTTGCACAGAAATGTACCAAGCCAGGTTGAATTGTTTGGGTTGAGGAGACAGAAACTTACAGCCTCCCGGCTTCTCAACCGTGTGTTTATTATGAGAACCTCCGAATGGTGATAAATCAGGAACAAGTGATTCTCTGTTTATGTTTCTGACTAATTTAAACAACTTCCTGCAGATTTATTGCACAAATGTCATTGCAGTTGCAAAATAAAGGCAACTCCCTGCAGATTTATAGCCCAAACTTCATCCACCAATTTTAAACCTTGGAGTCCATTTCTAAAATAATGCCTTCTAATCTTTAGTTTAATAGCCACCCATGAATCGATTTATGGAATATCACTATCATACCCTATAAAAAAAAAACCCTTAAGGAATTCCAACTTACTAAACCAATGTCTCAACCGTGATTCAGCTGTAATAAGCACGAATTATTACAGGTGCTGTTAGACGTGCTACAGTTGATGGGAAAAGGAGAACAGGTGAGAATTTTGCCGATGGTTAGCAAAGGAAGATCAAAAGTTTTAATGCACAACACAGGTACTGGAAACCGCGTCGTCCTTTGTGTCTTTAGAAGCCGCGTAATGCCGCCCTTATTCTATAATTTTCACACACCACATTCACATGCCCACCACCAAAAAGCACTCCCATACCCAAGCCTGGTTCTTCTCCATCTGATTTTGCCCTCACAGATCGTCTTAATTTGCAATATTGGTATATATTTGAGGCAGCCAGGTGGGTTGAAATGACTCAATCAACCTTGGATTGGGTGTCCTTAACTAGAGATTGCTTACAACCGGTGGTTCATCTTTGTCTCCTATTGGCTATTGCGCGTGAACAGTGTGCATCTAATGGTGTACTGTGCTGGCGGGGTCGGGTGAATGATTCTGATCAACTTGTGTGTGTAATTTGTACCCTGCAGGACTGGATCGATTGAATCTGTCATTATCTCTATAATTCGTCTCCAGCGCATTATCTAAAATGAGTTTGAAAGTTGTGGTGGCTACACAAATTACTCATATGATAATGATATTGGAATGTTGTGAAAAGTTTTAAACAGAAATGATAGGATAATATTTAGATAGAGTTTTTGGATAAGAAAAATTTTACCAAAATCCCATTAAGTCATGGAAGTTTTCATTGGGGATAATAAGTCAAGGTACGTAAAGGACAAACCTTGAATATTCCTCATAAAGATTAAAAAATAGTGTGAAGAATAATAACATGGGTTATATAGAAAGAAAATGAAACAATGAAACCTAGTGATTATAAGTATAGACTACAAGAGATTAGACTAGGAAAATAATCATATAAAAAGTTAAAATAACAAATTACATGAACATGAGTATTTGATTAGAATAAACTGAACATTTTAAAAGCAAAAAATAATGTAAGTATATTCATGAAATGAAAAGTAACATAATTTAAACATATTGTAGAGTGAAATAATGGTGTAAACCAAATATATGGATACACAAACACACACACGTAATTATAAATTGGTGTTGAATGTAGGTTGATATATTTACTAAAAAGTTGGAAATTTTGGTTTTACGTATTTCATTGATACACATGCACTCACACACACACACACACACAAGGATAAGTTGTTTTAATTATTTTGTTATTTCTTCAGTTTAATTACTATTTGTGCAAAGAAGATTTTATTATATTAATATTCATGTAATTCTATAATATAAATTTAAAATTATATGATTAAATTTAGAGTTAGAACCAATTATCTTAAAACTCCATAATTTAAACCAGTTAACTTTAAACTTTAATCCTAAATTATAAAGTTTATATAAGTGAAATAAACACAAAAGAACCTATATTAAACAGCTATCAAGAGCAATGTTAGGTATTTGCAAGTGCATCTCCAATATAAATATCGTTTTTGAGTTTCAGGCAGTGACTGAGTTGTGTGGATTACAATGATCTGGGAAGGTGTCTCGGTCACCGAGAAGGGAGTGCGAAGATACCTGGCTGGCCGGCCCGCCCTGGGTTAACGCATTAGCTATGAAAATGAATGATTGTTAGTAAGGGATTTTTTTTTTCATTTTAAAAATATTTTTTTAAAAAAATTAATTTTTTTATTTAAATTATTTTAATATATTGATGTTAAAAATCGTTTTAAAAAAATAAAAAATAATATTTTTTAATATATTTTTAAATAAAAATACTTTAAAAAAGTATTTCAAAATAATTCCTGAATGAGTGGTTAAAAAAATTGTGATTAATAATGCACACTGCCAAATAATGGCCCACTGCCTACAATATTTCATAATTGTTTTCCATCTTTTCATCTTTTTCCTACGACTTCGCGCAAGTTTCTTGACTAAGTTCTCAATTTTCTTTGTCTTTCCCTGTAGCATGCTTCAATTATTGCCATGACTTTTCCTTCCTTCTCAGAGAACATGCTAGAAAGAGAGTAGTCACTTACGTTGACGAGCCCATGTGAATTAACATGTTACGTATGAACTTGTTTAAACAAGCTGATATACAAAATTATTTAAAATGAAAACCAGTTAAAGTTTAAGTTTAATAGCTATGGTCAAGACTCCAGTAAGAACTTCAAAAAAAAACAAATCAAAAGGATAAGGAGAAGTAAGATGGGGAAACTTGAACCTATGATCATTATTTTAACTAAAAACCTAATCTTAAAATGTCAACAATGAACGAACAAGTTTTACCTTGGAACCACAAGAAAGAAGACATTCTTCATCGCCAAAACATATTTCTCAATTAGATCAATTATTCAGTTGGTTTTGCTCGAGTTAACACATATTTAAATATATTAATTTTTAAATTAATTCAAAATAAAACCTTTGCTGAGCTAAGAATCCAAGTCAATGAGTTTTTGTATCTTATTGACTAAGAGAATATTTGAAAATGCAGTTCAACCGGTATTTCTAAAAAATTCAAATTATTTTTGTTAAATTTTTTTTATATATTTTGAATCGTATATACTGATCTTAAAAATAAATTTTAAAAAATTAAAAAAATATATATTATTTTAATACATTTCAACATAAAAAACACTTTAAAAAACAACAACAAAACAATACCAAACATGCCTAAATCCACCCATATTAAGATTATTTATTAATGATTGATCGAGTTTGATGGATTCACCTTCTGGTCCTGGAGGAGACTATCAATCACTTATCGCCCCTTTGCACATCTGTTATAGTTATTTCGTAACTCTTTTTTCTTTTCGTATGATTTTACTTGCTATATTCACCGTTGTAGCATTATAAATCGTATTGTTACTCTTACGCCTGTCAGGATAAATCTGACTCCTTCCCCTGTTCTTACCTATGTATAAGAGATATTTTAAGAAGTGAGCATCCTTCTCAGCAGACCTTTTGCTAGATTGGGCTCGGCGTTGACGAGTATGGAAATGACAGAAGCAAATGTGAAATGGGGTACAAATTAAGGATGATCCGTCTTCTATTTGATCAAATAACAAGTTTTTATACCAAAAGACAAATCACAACGTTATAGTTACTCCACGAAATCAACCAAGAACATGTCACGGTAGCCAGCTCCAAAGTGAGTTTGAAACAATCACCGACAAGGATAGACAATGTCATGACCTAAACCAGAGGAATTAATGAACAAAAATGACCACAACACTCCTTTTAAGTCCTGATCAGAAGCAAGCATCCAAGAGGCAACAGCAACAGAGTGCTGCTAAGCTGCATATGAAACAAGAAAGTTTCTTGTCAAAATTCGATTCGATTATAAAACCACACGGTTCGAGAAAATTCTCAAATTTCAGTTCAATTATCCAGGAGTAGTATCTGTCAATAACCTTCCCTAGAGAATCCTTATACAAGCAATCCTCAGACTCGGATGAATTAACAACACAACTTAATCAGACCCGAACAGTCGCATAATCAAGAAAATCGTAACCTTCACTGATTGACATTTTAAATTCTGCAAAGCATTTCAAAAAGAAGGTCCACCGCGATAGTTGCTGCCTGCTAATTTTTCAACTGTCGACCATTCTCTTGCCTAGAATATCTCACCACAAAATACATATACACGTTTTTTTAATCAATGGAAATTGTTCATTAAGAAGCATCAGCAGCAATCAGGTTGCGTAGACTCAGGGGCTGGTTCTGTTCTACTACTAAACATACCAAGGCATCAGACAAAGAAGACAGCCTAGCCATTTGAAACTTGTACTATACAACACTACTTGACCATTTGATGTTAAAACTTTGAAATCAAGTCATGAATCAATTCAATCTAAATGAAACACCAAACATAGTTTATATTATTTTTTAAAGAATGTCCCAATTTGGAATGAGATTAGAATCCTTGATGACAGTGGCATCAGATCCAATGAAGATATTGCCATCACCAAATAAGAGCCCTTGTGAACTTAAATAAGTATGTCTTTTGTCAATTATGCAGTAATCTTTTGTTCCAATACAGACACACACCCACCAACTAGCCAACAAGTGGAAAGACGTTTAATTACTGCTGCTATGAATAAAAATTTCTAGACAGATAAAAACTATCAGTGCATAAAACAACATTAACTGAACTTAATAAGTACGATGAGCAGCAGAAGGCAATACAACATCTTTCCATTAACAGAAAAAAAGAAGAAGAATAATGATTTGACTAGTCACCTAATCAAAAGATTAGAAGAGAGATAGAGAGAGACATAAACAGACCATCCTTCAAGGAAACCAGTTTCTTGCCTAGGAGGAGGAGCAGCATACTGTGGAGCATACCCTTGAGGAGGATACCCTTGTGGATATCCCTGAACAGGGTATCCAGGTGGTGGATAAGCATCCTTTGGATACCCTACAAATCCATTAAACAAAATTAAAAACCATAAACTCCAAAACGCCTTAATCCAAGAAAAGCCATACATACCTTGCTGTGGAGGAACACTAACCGGCGGCTGGTGCTGATCGTAATAACTCATCTCCCCTCTGATCAAAAGCTTTCTTTTTTCTTCTTGGGTTCTTCTCTTTTTCTTTGACAAAGAAGTTGGTTTGGTGCAAGGGAAGGAAGGGTACTATAAAACAATGGTCTGTGATGGAGGTTTTGACAGTGGGAAGCTTAGAGGAAATTTCTTTCTTTCTGGGGAGGCAAATGCGGTTGCTTTGCTTTATAGAAAGAAGGGAAGGGAAGGGAAGAAAAGAGAAAGGAGAAAAGATGTCATCCACTAAGGGAAGCAATGAAGAATCTTTGCTTTTTTTCCACACAGTAGTCAGTAGTGTATGTGTATGTGTATGTGTATGTGTATGTATTGGCAGGTACAGGGCAAGGCAATATTAGAACAGGTTATTTACTGCGACTTCCTCTGTATCTTCAAGCTTTCTTCTGTTACTGCGTCACGATGTCTTTTGGAAATTTATTGGTATTTAATTTTAAGATAATTAAAATAAGTATTTGTAAAAAAATTGATAAATTAATTTTACAGAAAAAAGTCAAAATTATCTTTTATTATTTATTTTGACAAAAACATATATATTTTTTAATTAGCAACATAGTTGGTTTAATAAATAAAAAACTTGGTAATTTAAATAAGTATTCAAGAATTTTTAATTATTTAAATTAAAAGGGAAAAAATATATCTCTTTAATCAAAACTTTCATTCTTAATTTATATATTTTTTGTTTTAATAATAGTATATCTTTTTTTATTAGAAGAAGCGTGCGTGGTTTTTCAAATAAAATGATTTTAAAAACAATTTTTAATACAAAAATAAAGACATTGTTTTTCCATAAATTTCTGTTTTTCAAATTAATATCTATAAATTATATAAATCATCCTAAAGTAAATGTGTTCCTATTTATAGAGTAAGGCTTAAAAAGATGATGAAGCAGAAAGAATAACAGATCAATTTACCATTTTACCTAGCTACGATACACCGTTTCACCAATATATATTTCAGGGCTTTCTTAACATTCTGTAGATGGAGCGCATGCCAGTGAGGGTCCTTCTGCCTGAGGAGATGGCAAATATACCAGCGAGGGATGAATCGGTCATTTACTATTGTCTCACAAGTTAATAAACAGTTGGTAATTGATTATCATTCCTTTCCAGCAAGATATATTGTTCATTATTCTTATTTTCCCAAGGGAGAAGGAAGTTATCTTTGAAGTTAATCTTGCTAGTCAATATTATATTTAATTTTAACTAGGTGTGTTTGAGAGTTTAATTGTAGTTATTTTTTAAAATATTTTTTACTTAAAAATTTATTAAAATAATTTTTTTATTTTTAAAAGTTATTTTTAATATCAAATTATCAAAATAATTTAAAAAATATTAATTTTTTAAATATATATATATATATATTTATTTATTTAAAATAATTTTAAAATATAAAAACAAACAATACCTCATTTTATACGCGGAAAGGTAGTTATAACATAAAGAAAGTGGATCCGCGAAGACAATACTACCATCAGCCTCGACAACAAGCAATAAAAGAGCAATGGGGCTTTTTCTTTTTTTGTCCAATAGCGAAGTGGATGAATTGAGGTTTTTAAATATAGATTTGATTGAGAATTTTTTATTAAACTTCCTTGTAAGAATTTTTTTGTCCAATTTTAGTATTGAAGATTAAGTAAGAATATGTGTATAAATATTTAATTTTATTAAAATTTATGACTGAATATAATTTTTATATAAAATATTTTTATAAAATATAAAATAATTATCTTATTTTTTTAAAAAAATGATTTATAATAACTTAATTTATTTATGAAATCAAATCAAGATTTGTAATTTACAAAAATATGAATTTAGATGTATGTTGCCAAGTGAAATTTGATGATTTAATATTTTAAAAACTATTTTGATTTGTCTTTAAAGTGTTGTTGAAAAAATCTTGTTAAATATTTAGCCTTGATCAAATAGAGTTTTTAAAAGAGATTTATTGTTTAAATAGCTTGTTTTAAGGAAAAGATTCTATCCCTAGAAGAATTATATTCCTTTCTATATCTAAAGCGAGACCTTTTATTTTTCAAGATTTAAGCACTCATATCTTTGGAAAATGCAATATATTATTATTTTATTGATTGATTTTTATTTATGGGATATTATATTTATGATAAAATATCTTAAATATTTTATTTTATTTATTAACTTTTTATTGGTAAAGAAATAAATAAAAACCTATTTATTTTTATTATCATTTATTTTAAATTTATTTTACCTTTTTATGTAAAAATAAAATAAAAATGATACACGACAAGTTTTTATTGTTAAATGTTTTTGGTTCCATAGGGTTGACTGGAATTTCTGAAATTTCTTTTTCTACGATGGCTTGAAGGCTAGGAATTAGAGGGGAGAAGATAGAAGAAGAGAAGATGAAGATGAAGATGAGTTATGGCAAAAAGAGAGAAATTAGGGGATTTTGTTTTTTATAATTTGGTGATAAAGTTACAAGGTCTTTTTAGTTATTAAATCAATTATAATAACAATCCTCTAATTTTTTTTAAGTTTTTATTGACTAATTTTTTGGGTGTTCAAGTTAGTATTAAGATACCCATGAGGTCCTGGCAGAGCGGTTAGGCGTGCTATCGTTGCTTATGAGGTCTGGGGTTCGACCTCTTTCTTTGTCTGTAGCTGGTTTTTTAGGAAGCATTTGCTACCCGGTATGAAAAGGGATTAGTCTGGACTAGCGCTTAGGATAGTTTTAGTTCTAAAAAAAAAAATTAGTATTAAGATACTTGAAAACTAGGGAAAAAGTAGCAGAAAATTCCATTGCACCGTCAATATCCCTAAAGCAATCAGAGCTGTAACATAATAAATGGCTGAACAAATTTATATAGCAGAAAAAATAGCATCCATTGCATCGTCAATATTTACAGGAAATTAAAAAAAAATAGCAGAAAATTCTAGATTTTAGAGGGGAAATTCAAAAAGTAAAATCCTAGAAAACAACCGTCCGGATATGATTTAAAATACTTTTTCATATTTTTAAAAATTATTTTTAATATTAATATATTAAAATCATATAAAAATATAAAAAAAATTAATTTTAAATTAAAAAATTCGAAATTTTAAAAATATAGCTTCAATCCTAATTTCATACATAACCGAAGTCTATGTACTGACACTACTTTCTTAGATTCATTGTGCATTTGTGCGTGTCAAAAGAATATAGGGAGAGGGAGGGACCCTCTGCTTTCAAGTTGTCTACAGGCTCAGATGGATTTGGACAGACAAGATAAGAAGGTAGGGTCATTTTCTTCGCCTTTGCATGACTAATTTGACAGTAGTGGTTCGTGGAAGATGCTGCCAGCTGCAATCAATCAATCAATCAAGTTGAATGCATCTCCTCATTCCGAAACACACTTCATTTCATCCCTACACCACAACTTTCAGACCATTCTTATCTTTCTTTTCCTCAATCTTTCTTCTTTGATTTCCCAAAGTAAACAAGAGAATATGGCAGCAGAGCTTTTTCTTACGTTTTCCATGGAGGCGACTTTGACAAGGGTCAGTTCCATAGCTGCTGAAGGGATCAGACTTGCTTGGGGATTGGAGGGACAGCTGCAAAAGCTCGAAGAGTCTTTGACCATGATCCAAGCTGCGCTCCAAGATGCAGCCAGAAGGCCAGTAACAGACAAGTCTGCGAAGCTTTGGCTGCAGAAGCTACAAGATGTAGCTTACGATGCTGAAGATGTTCTAGACGAGTTTGCTTATGAGATTCTCCGAAAAGACCAAAAGAAGGGAAAGGTACGTGACTGCTTTTCACTGCACAACCCTGTTGCATTCCGTCTGAATATGGGTCAAAAAGTTAAGGAGATCAATGGATCACTGAATGAGATTCAGAAACTTGCAATTGGCTTTGGGCTGGGAATTGCATCTCAACATGTAGAGAGTGCTCCTGAAGTTATCCGGGATAGAGACCGAGAGACACATTCCTTTCTTGAAAGCTCAGAAGATGTAGTAGGAAGGGAGGATGATGTCTATAAAGTCATGGAATTCCTGATTGGCTCGATCGGTCAACAAGTTCTATCTGTTGTCCCTATAGTGGGGATGGGTGGCCTCGGAAAGACTACTATAGCAAAAAAAGTTTGTGAAGTAGTGAGGGAGAAAAGGCTTTTTGATGTCACAATATGGGTTTATGTTTCTAATGATTTTAATAATGTAGAGATTTTAGCAGCAATGTTGCAAATGATTGACATAACTACGGGTGGGTTTAACAGTCTTGATGCAATTCTTCAAAACCTTAAGAAAGAGCTGGAATATAAGACATTTTTTCTTGTTCTTGATGACGTGTGGAATGAAGACCATGGTAAGTGGGATGATTTGAAGGAGCAACTGTTGAAAATTAACAGCAAGAATGGGAATGCTGTTGTTGTTACAACCCGCAGTAACAAAGTAGCAGACATGATGGAGACTTCTCCGGGGATTCAGCACGAGCCAGGGAGACTATCAGCTGATCAATGTTGGTCCATTATCAAGCAAAAGGTGAGCAGGGGTGGACGAGAAACAATACCTTCAGACATGGAGTCTTTTGGAAAAGAGATTGCAAAGAAATGTGGGGGGATTCCATTACTTGCTAAAGTTTTGGGCAGAACACTGCGCCAAAAGGAGACGCATGAGTGGCAGTCAATTCTAAACAGTAGAATTTGGGATTCTCCGGATGGAAATAAAGCTTTGCGCATATTGAGATTAAGTTTTGATTACTTGTCATCGCCAACATTGAAAAAATGTTTTGCATACTGTTCCATTTTTCCTGAAGATTTTAAAATTGAAAGGGAAGAGCTAATTCAACTTTGGATGGCTGAAGGTTTTCTCAGGCCATCAAATGGGAGGATGGAAGACGACGGCAACAAGTGTTTCAATGACTTGCTTGCAAGTGCCTTTTTCAAAGATGTTGAAAGGGATGAGTATGAGATCATAACGAGTTGCAAGATGCATGATCTTGTGCGTGATCTTGCATTACAGGTCTCAAAATCAGAAGCGTTAAATCTGGAGGAGGATTCGGCTGTTGATGGTGCATCTCATATTCGTCATCTAAATCTCATATCTCGTAGGGATGTTGCGGCAGCATTTCCAGCGGTTGATGCTAGAAAATTGCGTTCTGTTTTCTCAATGGTTGATGTATTCAATCGGTCTTGGAAATTCAAAAGCTTGAGAACTCTCAAATTGCGATGGTCTAATATCACTGAGTTACCAGATTCAATTTGCAAGCTGAGACATTTGAGATATCTTGATGTCTCACATACCAATATCAAAGCATTACCAGAATCCATCACAAAGCTATACCATTTGCAAACATTAAGACTTATTGATTGTAAGTCACTGAAAAAGCTTCCCAAGAAAATGAGAAATTTAGTCAACTTGAAATATCTTTATTTTGATGATCCAAACCTAGTGCCAGTTGAGGTGAGCTTCTTAACAAGTCTTCAAACATTGTCAACTTTTGTTGTGGGCCCAGATCATAAAATTGCAGAGCTGGGATGTTTAGATGAACTAAGAGGAGAATTGAAGATTTGGAAGCTTGAGCAAGTGAGAGACAAAGAAGAAGCTGCGAAGGCAAAACTGCGTGAAAAAAGAATTAACAAATTGGTGTTTAAATGGAGCCTTGAAGGTAACAACTGTGTCAACAACGAGGATGTGCTGGAAGGCCTGCAGCCTCACCCAGACATAAGAAGCTTGACAATTGAGGGTTACGGTGGTGAATATCTCCCATCATGGATGTCTACATTGCAACTCGATAATCTGACGGAGCTGAGTTTGAAAGACTGCAGCAAGTGCAGACAACTCCCAACACTTGGATGCCTTCCACGCCTTGAGATTCTAAAAATGAGTGGAATGGATACTGTAAAATGTATAGGCAATGAGTTCTATAGAGGCAGTGGCAGTGCAGCAGTACTGTTTCCAGCACTAAAAGAACTCACTTTGTGGGGTATAGATGGTCTTGAAAAATGGATGGTATCATGTGGAGAAGGTGATCAAATATTTCCTTTTCTTGAAAAGTTGAGCATTAGGAAGTGTGGCAAGTTGAGGCAACTCCCAACACTAGGATGTCTTCCTCGCCTTAAGATTCTAAAGATGAGTGGAATGCCTAATGTGAAATGTATAGGCAAGGAGTTCTATAGCAGCAGTGGCAGTGCAGCTGTACTATTTCCAGCACTAGAAGAACTCACTTTATCCAGCATGGATGGTCTTGAAGAATGGATGGTACCAGGTGGAGAAAGTTATCTAGTATTTCCTTGTCTTGAAAAGTTGAGCATTAAGAAGTGTGGCAAGTTGAGGCAACTCCCAACACTTGGATGTCTTCGTGGCCTTAAGATTCTAGAGATAAGTGCAACGGGTACTGTAAAATGTATAGGCAATGAGTTCTATAGTTGCAGTGGCAAGGCAGTTGTACTGTTTCCAGCACTACAAAAATTCAGTTTGTTGGGTATAGAAGGTCTTGCAGAATGGATGGTACCATGTGAAGAAGATGATCAAGTATTTCCTTGTCTTGAAAAGTTGATCATTAAGGAGTGTGGCAAGTTGAAAAGCATTCCGATATGTCATCTTTCATCTCTTGCACAATTTGAAATTAAAGGATGTGATGAGCTGAGATATTTATGTGGTGAGTTTCATGGCTTCACGTCTCTTCAAATTTTAAGGATACAGAGGTGTGAGAAGCTGACATCCATTCCAAACGTACAACACTGCACAGCTCTGGTGGAATTGAATATAAGTAACTGCCCTGAGTTGATCTCAATTCCCGGTGATTTCGGAGAATTGTATTCTTTGAAGACATTGATTGTTAGTGGGTGTAAATTGGTAGCTCTTCCAAGCGGACTACAATGTTGCGCATCTCTAGAGGAATTACGGATATTGAATTGGAGAGAGCTTATCCGTATCAATGATTTACAAGAATTGTCTTCGCTTGGAACATTAGAGATTAGAGGTTGTGATAAGCTCATCAGTTTTGATTGGCATGGTTTACGACAATTAAGTTCTCTTGTTTATTTAGAAATCAGTGGGTGTCGGTGTTTGAGTCATTTCCCAGAGGAGGATTGCTTAGGCGGCTTCACCCAACTGGAGTTTTTGAGCATCGGTGGTTTCTCAGAGGAGCTGGAGGCTTTTCCTGCAGGAGTTTTAAACTCATTCCAACACCATAACTTGAGTGGGTCCCTTGAAAAACTAGAGATATGGGGATGGGATAAACTGAAGAGTGTACCACACCAACTTCAACACCTCACTGCCCTCAAGGTATTGTCCATAAATGATTTCAAGGGAGAGGAGTTTGAGGAAGCTTTGCCAGATTGGTTGGCCAAACTTTCTTCTCTTCAATGTCTTTGGATAAGGAATTGCAAGAATCTCAAGTATCTGCCAAGTTCAACAGCCATTCAACGCCTCTCCAAATTAAAGGAATTGCGGATTTGGGGATGTCCACATCTCTCAGAAAATTGTAGAAAGGAGAATGGCTCTGAGTGGCCCAAGATTTCTCATATCCCAACAATCATAATAAGTTAGAGGATAGATGTGTACAAGTAAGTTGGTATTTAAATTTTATGTTACTTTGCATGCAGAGGAACCGATTAAAGTTTTCAAATTAATGAAAGCAATCAGACTTCACTCTTTCACTGGTTTCTTTAATTTAAAACATTTTATGTATTTTATTATTAAAATAAATAAATCATTATTTGTTTTTTCTATTATAACTGAAACTTGATTCCGTACACTATCATGACATTATTAACTACCAAAACTATATTTTGATGATTGAATTACTTTTTTATGAATAAAATTAATTAAAATATTTTAATAATGATAATTAATTTATTTTGGGAAGGCAGCTAAATTGTTGAAAATATGATAATGATTGGTTCCACTAGTTCTTAGCTGTCATTTTATTTATTTATTTGAATTCCTTCAATTTTGTGGCCGGTAAATAACTTATTTGCTTTGAAACATGAATATGTGAACAAAATATATATACTTATCAATGATAAAATCAATAGCCATCCACCATTTTTTCAATCATTACTGTAATATTGTTTTTACAAAATAATTTAACTTAGATTTATTAAGATTGTTTCCACACATTACAAATAATTGCATTATCAATATTGTGTAATTTATTTTAAAATCATCAGCTTTATATACAATTATGATACTTTAAACAAACCACTAAATCTATCTTGCTAGGTAAAACTCACATTCAAATTAAGGCATTCATATATATAAATACAAGGATGGTGGAAACTAGATCGATCTCGATAATCCAAGTCTCCAACTCACAATGCCTCATATTTAAACCCCTAAACACATGATTTGTGCACTATTTTTCACTGACTTTCATATTTGAGTAAGCTTGCTTAACAACTAAAGCAACTTTCAACATAAATTATAATATTGTTAGTTTCAATTACAAAGTCTTTGTCCATTGCTTATCATGCATGCCTTCCTGTGTTACTTGAGAATTGTGAATATTGCAGAAACCATGAAGTAATCACATCCAACATTTTTATTATAAAAATTCTACTTGGCTTCAGAATATGAATAGCACTCATAGTAGTAATCCCCCTAAAGTCTATGTCCATTGCTTATCATGCATGCCTTTCTGTGTATTACTTGAATATGAATAGCACTCATATTGTGAATATTGTAGAAACTATGTACAAGTCCCATTTTTCTAAAATCTTTTCTCTACTGAATTGATGTCATTCTACATTTTGCAGTTTAGCGTTGTTTTTCTTTCCTACACTAACAAAAAGTTGGCTATTTAAACTATTGTATATGCAGTGGAACCCCCAATACTGAAGGAAGTCATGGAATGGTTATTCAAGGCTTTTGCAGAATAGTGTTTGTCAGTGGGATAAACGTGTGAATTCACCAATATAGAAGAGCTTAATATGGGCATGGATGTGAATCTTTATCTTTATGTAATGCAACTTCTATTATTTTATAGTAGATTTTGTTTTTTAACATTTAAGGATTCTATTTTTATGAGTTTATATGTGCTGATAAATGTTTTTCAAAGCTGTACTTTCTAAACGTAGAATGACCATTGTTCTTGATGGATATAGATGGTTATGCTGATGTACTGCAAATTTCTGAGGATTTATTCTACCTTTTGTCTTGTAATTCTTCCTTCTATCTGTTTTTCTTTTTTCTCTTTTAAGAATTTGAACAGCTGAAATAAGTCATAAAGGCTATGATAAGAAAAATGGTTCACTTCACAAAGTCTATTCAAACATTGACAAGTGACAGAAATCTCAAAGTGAAAGCCCATGAATCTATAGAAAGGCTTCTGACGTACGAATCTATAGAAAGGCTTCTGACTCACAAGTATATATCAAATGGAAACCTCTGGTTTCTTTTGTCCAGCTACTATCAAGACTCAAACGAGACAGAGGCTCTTGCAATTAGGAAAGTTTTGGAAATAGTTGCATCTTCTTCCTTATCTCAACCTGTCCATTGAATCTTCCACTTGATCAGCAAGTTGTCAAAGAAGTTGAAAATTAAGGGTAACTTACGGTCATATGTCAAGGGATGGAAATGTTACAGCCGAATGTCAATTGCAATGTTAACAATATCATAAAGTTGAATCATTCAGATGCTATAATGCAAGAATTAAAGCATCAGCAATAGTTATCATGCACAATGTTTTGGCTGGTTATTAAATAGTGTATATGATACAGTACTCTCTCCATTCATCACCTTAGAGGTCTTGATTATTAACATGTTTTTCATTGAGAACAAATGAAAAGACACCTTCAGGAATTAAGATTGTTTCGAGAATTCATGGGGTAGGGGCCAAACCTCGGGATCAGTGTTGAAATCTTTAACAGCCCTGTCTCTTGAACTTAAAGTCATGGTCCCGTCAATGACTTTAAATTCATAAGTAGCATGATACAGGCATGTCCAGAAAAGAACTAGACACTCCTCTAACAAGGTTGGCAAAGAAGTACATCAGTAACAAGAAAGTAGGGTTCTCACAGGTAAAAGTTCGCGTTTTCACAGACACCAACAAGATACCACATCAAAACTTTTTCAAAATATATTAAGATATTTTTTTTATTTTTTAAAAATTATTTTTTATATTAATACATTAAAACGATTCAAAAATACTAAAATAAAAATTAATTTTAAATAAAAAAAATTTAATTTTTTAAAAACACGGGTTAAACCTTGTTCCCGAACATGCATATAGTATGATTAGATTGATTGTTTCTATGTGTTATCTCTCCCTCCTGTGTTATGATATACGTATTGCTTAGATTACATGAAAATATGTAGTAAATACAAACTCTGGTAAAAGAAATAAAAATTGTTTATTATTTTGTATAGTTTTTGAAAAAAAAAATAAGGGGAAAAAATTTAGCTACTTTGATATTCTTACAAAAATATTAATAAAAAAAAAGTTCCAAGCTTTAAATTCATTTAAGGCAATGAGTTCTATAGTAGCAGCGGCAGTGCAGCAGTACTGTTTCCAGCATTAAAAGAATCCACTCTATCTAAATTGGATGGTCTTGAAGAATGGTCTTGAAGAATGGATGGTTTTTGGCTGAGCGTGTTGACACTAGGGTGTCTTTTATGGTAAGTCATGTTACTGTAACAGGATGAATCTGCGCAATTCTATGAGCTCGATCAACAGCCTGATCCTCAGTGGTTGGATTCCACCAAAGATCCAGAAGGATTTCATGACATGCAGCTACCATGTTCAAACCAAGGTTTCCTGCCTTTAAGGACATCAGCGTCACAGTGACCTGCAATAAATTTCAATCATCCAGATGCTGAATGGAATGCAAGAATTAAAACATCACCAATAATATCACGCACAACGTCATCAATTTGACAGAGGAGATCAGTATTGCATGTTTGGCTAGTTATCAAATAGTGTATATGATACAGTACTCTTTCCATTCATCAGGTAGAGGTCTTGATTATTGACATGTTTTTCATTACCGAATGAAAAAACACCTTCAGGAATTAAGAATGTTTCCAGAATTCATGAGGTAGGAGCCAAACCTTGGGATCAGTGTTGAAATCTTTAACAGCCCTGTCTCTTGAACTCAAAGTCAGTGTCCCGTCAAGCCTCCTATACTGGATGCAATACTGATTCAGTGAAATTTCAACCAAATCCAACATGCTAGTCCACTGGGAGAAAACAATTGCTTTTATTGGTCCTTCAGTTGACAAGTTTGAATATGCCATCGACGTAGCACTGGATCCTTTAGAACCATTAAATCCTGAAATTGGACTCTCTACCTTACAGTGGGATTGAACCTCAAGAACAGCTTTGATTTTTGAGGAACTATATTCATGCTGAAGGACTATTGATGTATCATTAAATGTGGAATTTGATGAACTAGCATCAAGGTTGTCAGAGATTCTTCTTCTAAGAGTAGCTTCAGAGAAAACAACATCAGAACCAAGTTCTTCTTTGCAGTCAGAAGCAGGGCAAGTATTATCATCTCCTGTCAAGTATTCTGACACACACTGATAGCAGAAAACATGGCCACGCATGTTAACGACAGAGTCCTCAAGCGGATCCTGTAACAGCATCATACAATAGAAAAAAGATGGGTCTGATGCAAGGAGGTACAATTTTTGTCTTCACTGGTCATATATTATCAATTAACTTATTGCAGGTACATACTCAAACTTCAAAAGAGACTCCTCTAACATGGTATAGACAAATATGTAATCACTAGATGCTGAAAAAGGTGTAATCACTAAGTAGCGTGGTACAGGCATGTACAGAAAAGAACTAGACACTCCTCTAACAAGGTTGGCAAAGAAGCACATCAGTAACAAGAAACTAGGGTTCTCATAGGTGAAAGTTTGAGTTTTCACAGATACTAACAAGATTAAGATAGTATCCAACAAAGAATATCTAAGAGCAGTAGAACCTTGTCTGCCAGCACAGGCATGAAGCTGGACAGTTTCAACAAGCTAATTAAGCACGGTCAGCAGAGGATAATGAAACCAACAAGAATGTGTTGTTCAATAGCTTTTTCAGTTGCTCCAAAAATGTAATCTACAGTCAACTGCGTGAAGGAGTTTGGCCCATGGATTAAAACCATTAGCCACAGATTGGCTAAGCATTTTGCAGTGATTGAGAGAAACAGATGCAATAACTCTATAAAGTTGTTCCATGATGAAATAACAGCTCCTTAGAAGCAAGCTTAAACAGGAACTGGTATTAATTTAAACTTTCAACTACCATCATAGCAATTTCAACCTTACATGTGTGAGCAATTTCAACCTTATAAACATAAGGACCCTTAGTTGAGTGCTTCTATGGAAACATATCACCAAACAGAATTAGGGTAGCCTTGCATATGTGATCTATAAACATAAGGACCCTTGCTTGCATCCAGGAAACAACTGCTTTTTTTGTAACAAAGTTTACAGCTTCAGACTTGTAAAAATGCACAGAGCCTAAATGTTAACTAGTTTACAAAAGCAAAGCAGAACCATAATCTTCTCTAGAACAGAGATACAAGCCCAATATCATAATACTTATAACTTACATACAGGATAACGCATGTCTTTGCTTATTCCCATCTCCATGAGTATTGAATGCAACAATCCTGGCAAGTAGCGAAAGAGAAAAGTTCCCAAACCAACCTAAACAACAACGATCATAAAATAAAAATGAACCTTCTTTTGATGGCGAATAAAAAACTGAACGTGAAATGAGAAGGTCATTACACACAAGGAATGAGTACATGAAAATTGCAAGCGAGCTCTTTTGACCTGTTGGCAGAAGCTCCATCCCCGGTCAAAAATCCAATTATTCTATAAATAATAACCTTATACCAGTGATGTAAAGAATAGGCTCACAGAACATCAGTGTTGTACAAGAGATCCAATTGGAGTGATTCACACTTTCTTCTCCAAATCATTTAGAGTGGCACTAATAATTAGGATACCAATTTGAACTAACAACAAGAAGAAGCAAATAACACAAAAAAAGAAATGAACATATGAAGGAACAACTAGAAAGTATTAGCGATAAATAATGAAATCGTATACATGGTCCAATGAAAATGCACAAAACGCAGGAAAGCTGAACTTGTGTTTATGTATATTGTTCGTGCCTTTAAATAGGCATTTCATACATTACTACATTACAGGTCATTGATTCTTACTATATATATATATATATATATATATATATATATATATATATATATATAGACACAAGTTTGTTAA
>Ga0325410_1001688_pt1 | contig 24492 bp, 21 predicted proteins | sample PopdelMetagenome_16_FD_206182 | JGI IMG/M metagenome (GOLD analysis project Ga0325410, IMG submission 206182) | Populus deltoides microbial communities from Bellville, Georgia, United States - Xylem-PdIQD-R3 | ecosystem: Host-associated > Plants > Phyllosphere > Stem > Wood/Secondary xylem...
TCCATACAGACATAAAATAAACAAATAATAATTCAGCAAATCAGTAAGTATGATATATGTTGCTTCTCGGTATCGAACTTGCCTTAAGCTCATCTGCCATTTGCTCATTGTTGGTATTTGGAACTCCCCACTTCACAGCAATTTTAGCTATAATAGTCTTTTCCCACAACTTTAAGATAGCAGCAGCTAGGCCTTGAAGTCTTCTGTTCCTCCCTACAGAAAATAAGCAAAACTTTGAAAGCCTTCATGATGCAAAACATTCCTACATGCACACAAGCCTCTAGCATAGCGCAATACATATAATGTCATGCAACATTTCAACCAAATAACTGTTCATGCCTGTCAGACCCATTTTTTCTCAATCAATTCTCAAGCACTATTTAAGAATGTTGTTTCTTAATATGATAGCATATTTCTCTTTTCTCCTTGTTTCAGTTATCTTATGCATGTGATGTGTTCGTTGTCTGTCTATACTCTGTGTATCCGTATGAGTGTGTCTGCTTTTGTTCATAGGGAAAAAACGCAATCGAAAGCTTTATACAGTAAGAAAATACCAAGGACAAAATGTGTGGGTAGAGATTGAGCAAGCTTTCTCAAGTATGTCAGTTCATCATCTTTCAACTTTGATCTCATACGTGGAGGACAAAGCCTTGATGGAGACCTGAATCCTTTAACTACTTCTGGAAGCAAATCTGCATCTACTGGCAATGGCTTTCGCATCCACCAGTCAACAAAACGAGGTCCTAAGCCATCTAATAATCTATCAGTTTCTCTCTCAAACAGTGATCCATTAATTGGTTGTGTATTCAATTCTGCTTCCATTAAGATGCCAGCTGATATAGACTCTTCTTCTCCACCATTTCTGGGAAAACTTTCCTCGATTGTAGCCATATTAAAGTTTTTCTTCCCCTGATAATTGCATCCTCTATAAACAACATGAATATCTTTTCTGGTCCAAACAACCAAGCCTCCTGTCTTCATCTGTTTACAAAGGAATGAAAAGAATGCAGTTGTTGCATTTTGATTGCTCCAGGTGTACCAGCAAATTTTAAAAAAGAAAAGACAACCCATAAACAAGTAGCCTTATTTTAAAGTTGCAACAAATACAAACAAGAACATCCGAGATAGTATGCCAATCTCTACAATATGAGCAACAAATCATTCACCCATATACTAAGCAGTACAGTTTACACAGATCAATCACAAATAACCCTTTTCCAGGCAGAATTCTTACATCGGCCCAAAAAAGGGTCAATGAAGCTTTGCATAGAACATGTGCTAAAAGCAGCAAGATGAGCAATCTGAAAATAATTATTACTGCATAGTTTAGAAATTGATCTTCTTTTCTTAGGAAAATAAGTTTAAAATTTGATCTTCTTTTTCTTATGAAAATACGGTCTTTTAAACACAAGTTCTTAATCAGGGTGGAAATCAAGCTTCTGAACAGAAATCATGTCTTTCCATGAATTACGAACACTTATCTCCAAAGTAACTTCCAAAAAAAAAATTACAAGAATCAATAAACCAGCAAAAAATGAGTACAAAAAAGTAAACCAACTAACCTCAACAATATCTCTTGCTCTATTCATATTTCTACACAAAGGCATATAGAATTTAATCATAGCCAGCTCACTCGTTTTCCAAGTCAATCGTATCTCATCAACTACACTCTGTGTCACCCCAGCTTTCTTCACCTTTACCCAAGTCCTCATCTTTGCAGCCTCTCCTCTCAATCTCTCAAGTAACTCCTTATCAAGACTCAACTCGGCCTTGCTAACCACCTTCTCTTTTTTCATTCTCCAATTCCCAACTCTCTCTTCTCTCACCCATGGCAGCTTTTTTTCCCTAAACCCCAAAACCCCATCTCCGTTAAGCTGTTTTAAACCCTCTCCAATCTCAAAACCCCCAGAATTCTCTGGGGTTTCCTTCAAGTTTTGATCTTTTTGTAGTTTTTCAATACTTCTTACAATCCTTTTATCACCGAAAACACTTAAAATCCTTTCTTTTCCGAGCTGCTTTAAACTCTCTCCACTCTCAGAAATCTCATGGGTGTCCTTCAAGTTTTCATCTCTTTGCAGTCTTTCAACACTTTTAACAATCTGTATCATTGCTTTATTGCCTCTAACCCCACTTTCTTTAGCAGTCAAAGCCTTGTCATCTTTTTCAATCTTGTCATTCTTTATTGGCTTCTTGTTTTTGGGGTTTGTGAGGTTAAGGAGTTCGTGGGGTTGGAGAATGAGAGGACCCTTTATCCATGGAGGTGTTGGCACTTTAACATTGGTGGTGGCATTGGATTGCGAAATGGGGTTTGTTAACACCGCAAGTTCTTTGTTGTTGTTGTTGTTTGCAATCATAAATGAAGGGGTTGTTATCTGGGCATGGTTTAAGGTAGTATTACCATGCTTTTTTGTTGTTGGGTTTAAGGAGGATGTGATGGGAGTGTAAGAAGAGAAAAATTTGAGACACAGAGCTGATGAAGCCATGAGTGGTTGATTCACTTGTGAGTGAGCGAGCGAGAGTGGATTTTTTTCAATAATGAGAGGATGCCGTTTTCTACAGTAAAAACGCTGCTAAAAAGATTCGTCATTAAATCATTGGCTAATCAGTCGAGAGACCCCTGAGACTTTTGGTCGAATCCAACTACACCCATGAACTATTAATTTTCTGATTTTAATCCCTTAAACTATCAAGTCAAGGCAGTACACTGCCTTCTTTTGGGTCCTTCAGGTTTTTTGCATGAAAATTGAGAGGTAATACTCATAGACGTTCAAATCACATTCTAATTAATGGGGATGATGGATGGAAGCCCAAGGAACCCTATTGCCTTGACCTTATGATTTGATGGATCAAAATCAGGAAATTAAACGTTCAGGGATCTCTCCTCCAATTAGCATAAAATATAGCTACAGTTCACAGGCTTAGAAATAAAAGAGATTAGCGCATGTATGGTCTAGATGCATAATGGAATTGGAGACTTACTTGGAAGGCTGGAAAGGACTCTTTCATCACTAGTTGACATGTAGCAATGATATTTTATTTCGCTCATACAACAAAGCATTGATTATAGGTGACGACACCGTTTGTTTATATAGGAGAAACCAGCCTAGGATTCTTGCCAAAGAGCTTCCTTCTTAAATTCAAATTTAAATTCTAAAATTTAATTAATAAATAGAAGAGAAGGAGTAGAGAGAAAATAAGAAAATTCTATTTCATTTGTTTCAGTTTCATTTGAGATTCAATAAATATATCCCACCATTTCTTGCTTTTCAATTTTCATCATAAGAAACAATAATTTAGAATCATTGCAAAATGATATTTTAAAAATAAAAAAACAATATATATTATTTTTAGAAAATATCTCAAAAATATAAAAATTCATTCCAAAATATTTATTTTTATATTTATGTTTTCAATCAAATACATTTCTATCTCCTCCATCCCATTTCGATTTCCACTCCTTCAACCAGCAACCCCCTGAACACTTTGTAATCTCAGTACATAACCCATCTTTAGTTTACAACCTGCATTAGATGGTTTTAAGTATTACATATTGTCAATAACATGATACAAATCCCATCGAACATAAATGATTATTAGTGTTATTGTTTCTTAATAGCACTAATAATTCCTGAATGGCATGATGCAAATGTATAATGGACAGAGCAGTTACCAAGCAGTGTCACTCGAACCCTCAACTCTTTCCTTTTCCTTTTTTTTTTTTTTTCCCTGTGTGTCTGTGTTGGGAATGATCCCTTAGCTCCTTAGCTCGTTGGTTTGGTTTCAATCTAGAACAAATTAGCCAAGTACAAATCCCCCTTTCTTTCTTTTTTTGGTCTCAAAGGAAAGAAAAGGTTCGAATTTCATATACATTGGGAAAGAGGAGGAAACTAATGTCAAATTGAGCTACAGCTTGTAAAACAAATTTGACAGCATAAAACCAACCTCCTTATCACTTCATAGCTACTGCACTAGTCTCCCCATTTGAATACAAACATAAACATAGAGAAGATGGGGAAAAAATAACACTTCTGTGGCACAGTTTATTTATTGAAATTATAGGTATCCAAATACTACATGCATGCCTACTGCACCTTCTGTGCTTTCTGGCATGAATCATCCTCAGGGTCACGAAGAGTTCCCAGCATCCAATCCATCCATATGGTATAATGGCCATAATTATGCTTGTATGTAGTATGATGAATTGTGTGGTACCCAGCACCCATTATGGGCCATAGGTTGCCATGGATGCAATCATGGATGTTGGCTGTCCATACACCCTCAATGAATAAGAGGGCTATGTGTGACCTAAAATGGATTGGCACAAGAAAGAGAGCTATAACATGTGGTACAGCTTGTAGAATCCCATCCAGTGGGTGAAATGCCAGACCTGAAATAGACAATTACTTCTAGTTAGTGATCCAGATTAAAAATTCTGATTATAATGGTACATTAATAGGGATATCTCACTAAAATAAAAGTAATTCCAAGTAGTTAACAATGCTAAAATATGACTTGATTCAAATAAAAGCAATTGCTTAATGTGAAGTCAACAATACCTTCTCCTCAAGGGAAATCTTTCACTAAATCCCTCACAACCACCACGCTGAATTCTGAAATTCAGTGGTATAGAGACTAAATAAATCCCATATTCCTTAACCACGTCACCAAATGTATGGAACAAAATTTCAACATGTCGTCGAACGTATGAGACGAAAGTCCCAAAAACATAGTGTTTTCCCCTGTATAGAAGCCACCTGATGTTGACGCAATTATCAACAAAGTTTCTACCAATTCATCAATGATTTACTTTTACACTCTTCTAATAGAGGGCAGCTTCTACATTTTAAACCAACTTTCTGGAACTTTGATCCCACAGATTCATTAACTGAATCATACAATGTGGAATTTTTGTCTGGCATGTTCAGTGACTTGATCACACAACGTGGGTTGTTTCAGTTGTATCATTACCAAAGTCGGGAATTCAGTGCGGTGTTTTTGTGAAATTCAATGAAAAGTTGGTCAAAGAACACAATTTGCAGCAAATTAAGTGCATTTCGAAGGTCATGCTAATAGAGCAAAAGAAAAAAGGTAAGTAGTCAACATTAGCAGAAGAATAATCTTGTGTTATAACCTAATCCAGTTATCTTAGTAAATAGTGAAAGTTTTGAATTTGTACTCAAATATTAGAGCAAATCAAGCAAAGCACACCTTATAATAAAAGCTTTCAGCCAATAAGCTACAACATTCGTGTAGCAGCAAATTCTGCAATGCCTTCCCTGTACACCTTTTCCAAAAACATCACACTTCATCCACAATTTTTTTCACTAAATTCTGCAATTTTTACACTACATTACACTGGTGATCCAAATATGTCCACATAGTTGGTACCAATGTACCATATCAGGTCACCTTCAGGCCAGATATGGATTGCTTATTGCTGAAATTCAGCAACAAAGAAGGCAGTTCTCTAATAGTCACATTTTCTTTAATTGTAACAAAGTACCGGAACTATACTTTTCAAGGGATGGAATTATTTTTTTGTCAGTGCCAAATTTCCACTGTTACAAAATAATATCCAGCACAAACCTCATATCCAGTCACGGTGTTACTGGCTATGGCCATGTTTGGTAACACTTGCAAACTGGCATTGAACCTCTTGCAAAATGAGTTGAGAAATAGCATGGAGGAGCTAGATTTGGATAAGGAGTTTTTAGGTTATTGTAGAATTTGTTTCATAAACAGTGGAACTAAATAGACTGGATTAAGAACATACCAGCAAATGGAGAAAGAGTGTTCTGTTTGTTGTAGATGTGATGGGTTGCATGAAGATGCTTGTACAAAGGTTTTATATCATGTAATTCTCTATGCATCCAGTAAATCCCAAACTCCACAATAACAAGATACATAGCCAAATACGTGATGTAGGCAAACCAGCCAACTTCAGATATGCTAAAGAAACACTTTGTCCAGCCATTTTCAATCATGTATTCAGAAACAGTTGGAAGCAGAGTGTACCATGGCATCGCCTTCATAGCAACATGTATTTGTAAGAGCATGGCTCTATTTGAAGGGATGGCATCTGCAATGGGAATATGCAAGAGATCAAAAAAAGGTGTAATCTTGAGCCTGATAAGGAAACTAGCACAACATCTTCCCAAAGTGAATGATACAAGATTCTAAATGAAACCCAAATAATACCTTACATATGAAAACCTAGTATGACCATCTTACATAAGAAAACTCTACCAATAAATCAATCAACAACTTTTAAAAGTCAAGCTTATTGGTTGAAATAGCAGGGCAACCTTATTAAAGAGATACGCACATGCTATAGGCAAATAGGAACAGGAAAAAAAATTAACATAAGAAATAAAAAGTGGTAATTTCCCTGCAAATAGGGACAGATGGCGGAAAAACATGAAAAGCAGTAACTTCTATACACATCGTAAATCCTGTTGTCATAATCATGTAATGAAGTAATGTTATTTTATGTGGCATTCGGGCTTCAGCACATCATGCTAACTAAATGGCTATGTGAAACTCACAAAGAAAAAGGGAGCAATTGCAGTGAATATAACTTGCAGAAAAAGAGGTAAAAAATATTACATATTTCCAAGAAAGTTAAAATAGGTAAGCATGGGGGACAAGAATATGGTATAATATGTAGTTATATTTAAAAGCAAAGTAGGGAAAGCAAGTGATTATTACTTAAAAGTGTTTTTTTATCAAGGTTTTATATTATCATTTTGCACTTGAAGCATCAATAACTCCTTAACTAGAGCATGTTTTATAATAACATGTCTAATAATATAAGATACCTTTAATTTATGGTAAATATTCATCTTAAATATAGGCCTATCACATAAATCAAAGGATTGATTGATGAGTTTAACTACTAAAATTGAGAAGACAAAAAAAGGGCTAAGCTTAGAAAAGAGATATTGGTTCATTCCAAACTAGAACACCATTCGGTTAATGGATCATAACTGGAGCTGTAGAACTTAGATTTAGGTCTGGTCTATATGGATGTAAAGCTAAGACATAGACCTAAAACTTTCATGAAGAGTCCAAGATTCAAAAAGATCGTTTTCAAGTTCAAATTGTAGCAACAACGGAGAAGTCGGAATCTGTCTTACAGCCCAAACACTGTTCAGTGTTCAGCCCATATATCAAGTTCTACCAGTCCAAATGCACCGATTCTTTTTTTGTTGGAAAGCTGAGACAATTTCCTAGAACTTTCATAAGGACTATCTATTCAAATTCTGATTTTAGCAATGACGTTTTGTTCAAACAAGAAGATAAGGATTGTCACCAAGTCAAGATGTGGTCACTCACTCAACAATTAGTCATTAAATCAATAATTCCAAATTTTGGCCTATAAAAGGAGGCATTTGCCATGCATTTAGGCATCTTGGTTTTCAGATCAAGATAATGTTCTTGCTCTCTCTCTTTATATTTTGTTAATGCTTAAGTTTTGCTTTCATTAATCTCTTGTTTATGTCTTTCATTTCCTTTCCTTTTCTTAATTAACTTATATCTTATTTATGTTCTTATCTCGTTTATTTATGTTTCTCTCTTTTTATATTAGTTAAGTTTATTATGTCAAGGTGAAAAGGTTACACTAATGGTGTAAGAATAAGTATAGTATAAACTCAACATGGACCTTAATGTTTGATACTAACATGTTTTGTATTTGTTATCTTATTCACTCTTAATACTTTGCTTTTTAAATTGTTAATCTAGATTTATGTTGTATAACCCTTGGTACAACAAATACTTGGCACTTTCATAACCCAACCGTATGGTATAACCGCCACTTATGCTATGAAAGGAACTTGATTTATTGTTAACATAAGTTATAATCATGAATACCTGACAACATTTACAAGTATTAGCATTATTCGAATAAGATAACTAATGTAATCATGTTAATAATTTATAATCCGATTGGAACCTTCTTTGTGTGTGGTTTCCGATTGAGTAATAAAAGGAATTTATATTATACTTGTTTGAAATATTATTAGTGGATCCTCTAACCTTAACAATTATTTTATCCTTATTTAATCCTTACATCAATATCACATCTCAAAGCTCTCTTCAGCTCCTTTTCTGTTATAATCTATTTTTTTTTTTATAGTTTATACAGTTAATCTCCCTGTGGTTCGACCCCACTCTTGCCAGGTTATTTATTACTTCAACACTTCTACACTTGGAAGAAGACATTAATCTTTTGGTCGTGTTAGCAAGCAATGTAGCTAAGAAAACAAAGGCATGGGATGGCCTTTAAATTGACAAAATATGCATCTTATAGGGCAAAACAATTAGAAGGTTGACATAAAGATCGAAAACTAATAAATAAAGAAACTCAGATTCACATTCAGGAACATTTACCCTCAAAAAAATTAGAAACATTTGATATCTAGATCGGACACTTGAAAGTTTAAATAGAGGAGGCAGGTATTCGCACTGCATCAATCAACTTAAAATTTTCATTGCAGATCTGGAGGTGAGGAAAAAAAGGAAGAAAACCCAATATAATATAGTAAATAGATCATTAGAAAGAACACAGGCATTAAACAACTCAGACATAAACATTAATTCACAATTGAGATACATTCAAAATCCAAGTGAAAAAAATTCTTGAAAAGTTTAGAATAAGAATAGATGATACAACAATCAAACTTGACATCAAAGCAGATACTATAAATAAGCACCTGTGCAAAAGCAGCCAATAATAAGGCCATCAGTGGACTATAAACAAAGACCCAAACTTTACAACTAGCCATCCACTCTGTGTTGAGAAAAGCAACAGTAACAGTACAAATGATTCGAGCAATACCAACTCATCAAATCTTCCAACCACAAATGTATCATCTCACAGTCAAATTGCAAAGCTTCAACAGTAACAAAATTAAGAATCCAGGGAGGAAAAAGGAAAACAGCATGATACCAGTAACATCAATTGTCGACCATGAAAAAGCATAACAAAACAAAAATCCAGATTCAAAATCAACAACAGAATCGACCATTACTGATCAATCATAAACATCACAAAAGAAGAACTTTTAAAACAAAAAAAAAACAAAATCAAACCATATCTATTAATTAACTAGAAAAACTAAGCCAGTTATTCCAAAGAAACATCTAGACAGAATTAAAATAAAAATAAAAAATTCATACTCCAGAAAGAAAGACAAAAAATTGGACCCAAAGTCAAACAGTGAACGACGAAAAAAATAAATAAACAAAACCCAGATTCATGAATTCAACAAGTGAGCAAAACCCATCTCACATCAAGAAAAACATCAAACAAGAAAAAGAAATGTGCCCTTTACCTTTAGGAACATAAACGTTGCGTTTCAAGTAATAAATATAGAAGCACCAGAGAAGTCCAGAGATGAAGTAAAGAAGAGTTCCAGCAACGAAGTTACGAAGCCAAGTCTGCAAGAAATGAGGTAGCGTGACCCACCAACTGGAGGGTAACAAATGACGCAAAACAATGTTGTTGAACATTGTTGTCTCGTCCAAGAACTGCTGCCAGTACTTGTCTCCCTCCATGTTTATGGTCTTTCAGATTCCCGACGACACGCCGCCGGCGATATAAGATTGAGAGAGAGAGAAGTGTGATATAGATGTCTGATGTTCGAGGGTGTTTGGGTTAGAGATGGAGGTTGAGGTATGGGTGTGGAAAGAAATATTAGCTTTTGTAGTTGAATTTTATGCATAATTGGATTGTATCCAACTACAACCTCAACCACAAAAGCTAAATCAAACACAGTCAAAGAGGGAACTAAAACGTGCGTGGGCGCTGTTCTAGTGACACTACCAGGAAGTAGGAGTTTGGAGTAGAAGAGGGTTTTTGTTTTTTTTGCCGTTACTGCACTGTGCTGTGAGACTATTTTGTATACATGTTGTGTGACGTGGTGTTGAACACTTGAACCACATCCTTGCCACAGCCTCACTTTTTTCTTTTATTTGTTAGGGTCCTTTATTTACTGAAAAATAAAATAAATTTATTTTTAATATTTAGTAATGTCATTAAAAATAAATTAAAAAATATTTTTTAATGTTAGGTTATATTATAAAAAATATAATATATTTGATAAAAAAATATATTTTTTAAGAGAATTTAAATAACTATCTTCATATAAATATCTATTTAGATTATAAAAAAAATAAAAGTATTTTAAAAAAATTTGAAAATTTTTTATTTTTTCCTTACTTTAAATTAATAATTCTTTAATATTATAAATCATTTTAATATATTAATATTAAAAATAATTTTAAAAAAATAAAAATATATATTATTTTAATATATTTTTAAATTAAAAAATACTTTAAAAAATAACATCATCATCGACCACACTTCCAATACTGTAACCTACGGTTAATAGATTGAGCATTATAATATAATATAATATTAGATATGTCTCGGCCTTTCGGACAACAAGTACACGTAAATAGAGAGAACCTGAATACAAGAGTCGTTTCCAGTAGAGTCCGGACTTTGAGCGTTCGCTTCGCCGAGAAATTTTATTCTATTAAGAAAAAACTTAAACTTCTCGGTATTTCAGTGTACAAGTTCACAGTGAGCAATATCTTTTTTATTATTTTTTTTATTTTATTCTGTTTTTATTTTTTTTCTTTTTTTTCTCTTTCTCTCTATCTTTTTTTCGTTTTTTTTTGTTTTTATTTTGTTTTTACTTTTTTCCCATTTTTTTCTCTTTTTATTTTTTTCCCATTTTTTTAGTTTTTATTTTTTTTTTGTTTTTTTCTGTTTTTTTTTTTGGTTTTCTATGCCTTTACGGGTTTTTCTTTGTGTATTTTTTTTAATGAATTTTTTTGTTTAATTTAGTTTGTTAATGTTAATTTTTTATTTAGTTACCAAATTTTCATAACACGGATCTCTGGTTTGACGAGTTAACCTGATTTGACGAGTTAACCTAAATTTTTTTTTCTTTTCTTTTTAATTAATAACATATATTAAAAATGTTCGGTGTTTCACTGTGCAGTCCACAGTGAAACGCTAAACTGTTTTTTAATTTTTTTCTGTTTTATTTATTTATTTTTTTTGCTTTTTATGCCTTTATGGGTTTTTTTTTTTGCTTTTTTTCTTTGTGTTTTTTTTTCTTTTAATGATTTTTTTTGTTTATTTTAGTTCGTTAATGTTAATTTTTTTTTAGTTATCAGACTTTCATGACACGGATCCCGAGTTTGACGAGTTAACCAGGAATTTGTTTTTTGCTTTTTTTCTTTTTAATTAATTTTTTTCATTTAGTTTAGTTTTTAATGTTAAATTTTTTTATATTTAATTATCAAGCTTTCATGCCACGTATCTCGGACTTGACAGGTTAACCCGTCAATTTTTTTTCTATTTAGTTATCAAACTTTCATGACGCGAATCTGAGGTTTGACGGGTTAATCTGGTTTGAAGGGTTAACTCAGTTAATTCAGATTTTATTTATTTTTCTTCATTAGTTTTTTTCTTCCTGTTGTTTTTTTTTCTTTGTTTTTTTTAATTAATCTATATAGTTATCACACTTTTATGACACGAACTTGCAGTCAGACCCACATTCAAGACTCTTGGGTCCGGTGTTGTAGCCAGACTCACTTAAACTTGAGTCATGTAAGTTTAATATTATTATTAATATTATAAATATTACTCTTGGGTCAAGCGTTGCAGCTAAACCAAAGGCTCTTGGGCATATCTTAGCAAAAAGACCCAACACTTTTAGATCTTAGCCTTTTTTGATATTTTTTATGCAAGAAAAAAAATTAACCCGTGGCGTGTGCCTTTTTTTTTCTCCTTTTCTTTTTAAGCCTTTTACTGTGGATTGCACAATACAGTTCACAGTGAAAAGGCTGATGCCTTTCGTTTTTTTGTCTTTTTTAATTATTTTTTTAAATTTAGTTTCTTAATATTAAATTTTTTTCTATTTAATTATCAGAATTTTATGACATGGATCCCAGTTTCGACATTAATCTTTTTTTAATTTATTTTATTAATAATAAATCATTTTTCTATTTAATTATCACACTTTCATGACATGAATTCCAGGTTTGATGGGTTAATCTGGATTGGCGGGTTAACCGGGTTGATTCAGATTTTTTTTTCTTTTTCCTCATTAGTTTTGTTCTTCCGATTTCATCTTTTAATATTGTATGCAGTCCACAGTAAAAAGGCTAAAAACTTTAGTTTTTTTTTTTGTTTTTTTATGTCTTTCACTGTGGACTGCACAGTGCAGTCTACAGTAAAAAGGTTGATGCCTTCTTTTTTTCTTTTTAATTAATTTTTTAATTTAGTTTGTTAATATTAAATTTTTTCTATTTAGTTATCAGATTTTCATGACACGGATCTCAGGTTTGACAGGTTAACCCAGTTAATTTAGATTTTTTTTCTTTTTCTTAATTAGTTTTTTTCTTCTTAAAAGTTTTTTTTATTGTTTCTTTTTATTTAATATTTTTTTATTTAATTTAGTTCATCAGTATTAAATTTTTTCTATTTAGTTATCGACTGATGCCTTTAGTTTTTCTTTTTGTTTTTTTGTTGTTTTTATATCTTTAACCGTGGATTGCACACTGTAGTCCACAGTGAAAAAGTTGATGTCATTTTATTTTTTTTTCCTTTTTAATTAATTTTTTTTTTAATTTAGTTTGTTAATGTTCAATTTTTTTCTATATAGTTATCAAATTTTCATAACACAGATACCAGGTTTGACAGGTTAGCCCAGTTAATTTTGTGTTAACCCGTCAAAATTTTTTTTTCTATTTAGTTATCAAACTTTCACGACATGAATCCAAAGTTTGACGGGTTAACCTGGTTTGAAGGGTTAATCCAGTTAATTCAGATTTTTTTTCTTTTTCTTCATTAATTTTTTTCCTCCTTTTAGTTTTTTTTTAATTAATCTATTTAATTATCACACTTTTATGATATGACCTTGCAGCCAGACCCACGTACAATGCTATTGGGTCTGGTATTGCAGTCCAGACACTTTTATGCTAAGGGTTAACCCAAGTTTAATGTTATTATTAATATTATTAATATTATAAACATTACTCTTGGGTCAGGCATTGCAACCAAACCTGAGACTCTTGGGTATAACTTTGCAAAAAAAACCTAACACTTTTAGATCTTGACTATTTTTAAAATGCAAAAAATAATTGACTTGCGGCATCGCGCGGGGCATGTAACTAGTTACTAGTTATTTTATGTCATTCATTTAAAAAAATTATTAGTATATTAGCCCACGGATCAATATTTAATTTTTTAAAATATAAAAATAATATTAAATATAAAAAAAAATATTTTAAGCATTTTAGATAAAGACAGATCCAAGAGTTTTAGATCTGACAGCTGGCAGATATACCAGACCCAAGCGACTTGGGTCTAACAACCATGCCGGACACAAGCACCTTGGATGTGGCAGTCATGCCATATCTAATTTTCTTGGGTCTGGCACCCAAGTAATTTAGATCTTGTTTGTTTGTCAGACCCAAGTAAACGTGGGTCCAGCGCAGCTTTTTGAATTTAAAAATAATAAAACAATATCAAAATACCAAAATATCCCTTATAATTATAGAAATTACACAAAAAAACTGTGTGAAAAAAATAGCCCCACTTATTTTTTATCTTTTCCAAGGCTAAAGATGTATTTTAACTATTTAATAGTTTGTGAAAAACCAAAAAACTCCTGGGTAACATGTCTTAATTTTGTTAACTTTGGGAATAGAATAATATTTTTACAATGTAAATAATTGTCAAAAGACTATCATACCCCCACTGAAATGTTTAATACCGATGAGCTTATGAAAAATATTGGAATACCTCCACAACTAGGGCTTCAATTTTTTCAATCAAATGGCAAAATGATAATTTAACTTTATATGAAAAGACAACATGAGCCCCATCTTAAGCTTGGAAAATCCACTGTGAAAATCTATAATGTACTATATCTTAGTCCACAATACACTTACACAGGGTTGTCAACCCCATAAAGCTTGAGTTTGGCAATCATGTTAGACTCGTATTTAGGTCTAGCTCCAAACATGGTTACCAAACTTAAAGCTTTTGGGCCTGACATTGTTGCCAAACTCAAGGACCTTAAATTGGTGTGCTAGCTAGACCCAAGTAGCTTGGATCTAATGTGTTTGTCAGACCCAAGTAAACAACAAACAAACAGGGAATAATTGTGTACTTTAATGGTCAGGAAAGAGAAAAGAAAGAAAAACACAATCAATTGATCACTGCATGACAATCCAACCATAATATGTCTACACGCGCCACACCATATGGAAGAGGACACGTCTGTGCGTCTAGTTATATGGCGGATGACTAGATTTGGATACCAAGAAGCGTCTAATGCGCCTCTTTAATGGTGCAGACGCCGCCCACTTGTTAGAGCGTATAGAAGACATGCTAGAAGCTTTTCAATTAAAAAATAAAAAACGCTCATGGTCCTCTTAATTACACAACATACCCATGTAAATTTTACTATCATAATCCACAATAATATGTATCTTGAGTTACAGTAAAATCCTTACACCATTTAACTTTCTTTATAATAAACAAAGATAAAAAGAATATCTTGTATTAATATCATAGCCTTGTAAAAACTTGTTCGATTGATCTAGTCATTTCGAGTTATAGGTTGGGCATTATACTATAATACTAGATACTTCACCCACACTTTGTTTAAAGTTAAATATTTTTTTAAAAAAATTATATATACATGTTTTTATAGTTAAAAAACTCTAAGCAAAAATAATTTTTTTTATGTATACATGTAATTAAATAAATAAAAAAATATGTGTGTTAATAAATGAGAAAAAGAAAAAAAAAGAAAACATATAAAAAAACATTAATTTAAATCATTAAAAAAAATAAAAAAATTTAATTTTTTTAAAAATACTGTTAAAACACAAAAAAAAGCTATTTCTAATTATGTTTATTATTAAAATAATTTTTCCTTCTTGGTCTGTTTTGAATCACTTGAAAACACATTAATTAACTCTCTTCATAGTTATTGATTTCTGGGGTTTACTTCTTTTGCGCTCTCCTCCATAGCTTTATTTGTTTGTCTCTTCGTTCATAATCAAATTCTTCTTCTTCTCAGCTTGAAGCAAAAGGTGGGTTTTCAATTAAAGTAAAACGTTTAGTTGCCATTGACGGAGAAAACTTCTTCTTCTTCTTTTTTTTTTTTCATGTTTTGTTGGTAAGTTTTAAATGATAAGTTTTGCTAGCAAGATTTGATGTCGCGGTGAAAGCAATTATTAAAAGTATTTTTTTATTTAAAAATATATTAAAATAATTATTTATTTATTTTTAATATTAATATTAATATTTTAAGATCATTAAAAAACTAAAACAATATTTTTTTATTTTTTTTAAATATCTAAAAATAAAAACTCCAGCACTTCCGTGCATAATAAAACTCACTGACTCATTTTCACACTATTTCATGCAAATAATTTATTTAATGGGTTTTCACACTTTTTGAAACGCACCGTTTAACTCTTTGATCTTACAGGGAAGAACGCCAGAAGACACCTCCAAAAGAGAGGAGGAGAAGGATAGGTGACAATGCTTCAGGAAGGAGAGGAAGAAGACGAGAAAAGAGAAGAAGCTATAGCATCAAACCCATCTTTGCAGCCGAATTTCAAGCCCAAACATGTCACTCAAGACCAGCTTTCCAAGCTACAAGTATGTATGATCGTTATCTATCCTTTTATTATAGATACCTGTATGTAACGATATGCATGTGCCAATTTGAAATCTTTTGATAGTTTAAGGACTAACTCTCTGATCTATAATGTATTTTGCTGAGTGGGTGATTTCTCTTTTGTGTAAAGATGGTCGAATAAGGTGTGTGGAAGTGAAAGTTGATTGGGTTGTGATTGGTTTCTTATTAGAATGCTTTAATGTAGCAAAGTTTTGAGATTTGTGTGTATCAGATTGGGGGTGTGTGATGTAACGTATAGAATTTCTGGGTTCTTAAAGAAGTTCAATGTCATGGATTTTTTAGTGCATTTTGTGAGTTCCTAAACAGTTTTTTTCTAGGAGGTATTACAAATTGGGAGTAAGACATTGTCAATTCGTGAATCCATATTTCGAATCGGTTATTTTTGTTTGCTTGAAGCGATTTTTCCAAGTCATGAGCTTTTCGATACATGTAACATGCATTTCTAAGCTACCATCATGATGTAGGATTTTGCATCGGCTTTTTGTTCGACTAGCATGCAGTTATGAGTTGTTTTCCCATGAAGTGGTGGACTTATCTAGTCAAAAATGCAAGGGCATAGCTGAAGGGATTGTTGTGAAAGACATGCATTCACTCGCTGACTATGGCCTGAATTTGGTTTCTTATTTATTATCCATTATTAAAGGCGAACCCTTTTTCTTGATGGAATCTCATGATGGAGTTTTGGTTATGTGTGGAGTACACACTGTGGAAAAGAGAGTGCTCTTTTGGGCCTTGTTAGTCTAGCATTCCCTTTTGGATATCCTAAAATCAAAGGAATAGCATGAAGTGAGAAACTAAAGGTTGAGAATGCTAGAGCCTTGACTAAGATCATCAAGTTAACGTCCTTAAAACTCAAAAGAGAATGCTTAGTTGAAATCAACTCTTTCCAAATCCTTTTGTGACACCTGAAATTTTGACTTCTGTGATATAGGAGCTACACAAAAGGCGCTTACAAATAAAATCAAAGATTCATAAGAAATCAAAAGGTATCATTTTTCATATTACCTACTATGAAGTTTTTCATACGGAATTTTTACGCTGTTCTTATCTAATAACCTTTTATGGATTTCAGATGGTACTGGCAAATCTCATGGAAAAGACCTCAAAAGCAAAAAATCTCATGGAAAAGACCTCAAAAGCAAAGATACGGGCACGAACATTGAAGACTCAGGTGCTCCTGACTTGAAACCCCTTGATGACAATGCCAGTTTCTCTACTCCACAAGACAATGTGTCGGCACATCATTCAGAAAAGAAACGCCAGAAATTACACTGGGGGTATGTTCTGCTATTAGTCCTGGGTGTAATTCCTAACTATGCTTGTAGGACACGTTCAAGTGGGTAAATGTAGCAGCTCACACATGAAAAATGAGATGTTTCACGGGTGTTTTATTTCTAAGGTCTCTAGCTATTCTAATTTGACGTCCACTATAACTCCTTGGTATGAAACAGAACCCACTTGTGGAGTGCTAAATTGTGAGTTATGCAATAACGAGGCTATATTACAAGTGTGTGAGAGAGTATGCATGCTTACACATACATTAGTTAATGTGACTGCATTAAAACATGGATGTCACACCTTCTGTTCTGACGTGACCCTTTTTTTTTTTCACATCAATTTGGGTGGCTTAGCGTTGCCATGTTTCTTCCCTCCACCTTGTATCCTGTTCTTAATGGTGTCCTATGTGTTACTTTGTTTGCAGGCTTGATACAAAGGAAAGATGGGAGAGAAAAGCCAATATGTAGACGTCATTGGTTGTTTGAGACGCAGCGCACTTGATCTGAAGTTCGCCTCTCAAAATATTTGCAAAAGGCGCCCGAAGTTCCGTTCCTATATTGGATTTCATTTACATGTTTCGACAAGCATCATCGTACACAAGCTCTTAATGATGTAACGAGGAATGTATTTAGAAGGGCTGGCAAATAAGGACTAGGTGACTTGGAAAAGATGGAATAGAAAGTGTTTGGTTTGAATGTAAATGATTCTACACGAGCAGCATCATCCATAGCAATTATTTTTGGCCATAGTTATAATACCTGGCTTGAGGGGTTAAACAACCAAAATACCGAGAGCAAATATAATTTCAATCAAACTATAAAATGCTAGGGATAATTTACCCTTTTAATCTTGATTAGCCAAGTTACATAAGCATGATTATGAAAGTTTATTGCCTTTCAGAAAATGTTCGGTCAAACATCATTCAGGAATACAACCGTGACATTGTTGTGATGCGTCTACAAGCCACCTCTCTAGTATCATTTTTTTCTTCTCAGTTTTCGTGTTCCCTAGGCGGATGCCTCTCTAGATGCTATAACGTCAGAGTCTCTCTAACGATATGGACGACAAAGCAACATAACAAGCCAAGTCCCGCTACGTGTTCCTTTCAGATTATGTTAGCTGTTTAATTTCTCAACTCAGAGGTATATAGGCATGTGTATCATTTACCAAGGCTTGGAACTTGGAAGCTTAACTCGACAATGTGCTAATCAGTCTGCGGAACGGCTATGTAAAGTTTCATCCAAGAATCATATGGAAAAGAATTTATTTGTAATATTTGACATTCAGCTTTGATGAGACAACTGATTATTGGTGCCGCAGTTCTGATAAAAATTCACTAAGCTGGTCACACTACGGACTTAACTTTGAACATGTGGGACTATAGCAAACCCAGTGACAGTTCCTGCAAAATGATGAACCCTCCAGGGGTAAAAAGCACCATGTCGACGAGCCAGGGTGACATTATTATCAAGTGCACTTTCGACAAGTATTCCGGTTAAATTGCAGGGTCAAGAGCTCGTTCTATTTCTTCTAATGAACGTCCCTTCGTTTCCACAACATTAGCTGCTATGTACAAGACACCAAGAAGACAGATGCCTGAAAATCCTAAATATACAGAGCTGATCCCAAACTTGTTCACAAAGCTCAAGAAATACAGGCCGATGACAAAATTTGCAGCCTGTTACCACAGCAAAGCAGATCATTATTAGCATGTAATGTCAACCAATCAAACATTCTCAAAAAACAAAAAAGAAATCAAGTAGATTAAACATAAGTTCCATTGGCATGTACCCACTCGAAGACAAGTAAAGAATACACACAAATACATGACTACAAATATGCCCAGAAAACTCCACAGAACAGAGGCATTCTGTTGGTATTATCTCTAAATCAACCATGGGCTCCCCTACAGAAATGCATGTGCATTCATATTTATACAAAATGAACTATTCAAAGTCATTGGCAAATGAAATGATGACTTGTTTTGCGGTCACCATCTTAATTCCAGCCAATTGCATATCTATATGTTCAGGTTGTGTTTTGCTCTTATTGCATAGCAGTTTTTGAAGGTGGAAACTAGAGGCAAAATTGCAAATCATTCCACACTAGCACACTGCTAATTCTCTGCAGTTGGAAAACCATAGTTTACAAATGTTCTTCTTCATGACTTACCCAGTGCATGCCCAAGGATAAGGCGACTGCTTTTGCTCTAATTCTGGAGGCAAATATCTCTGGGAGAAGAAGAGCAGGCACAGGACCAGCACCAAGTGAAAACGACAGCACATAGCTGTATTAAGAGATGAGAAGTCACATTTAGATTTCAACGTCCAAGTGGACAAAAATAACACACACCAGAAAAAGGAGAAGCTCAATTAAATCTCATTTTAACCCCTCTCCACCCCCTTCTCCCCAGACACTCATAAACAAGAGGAAAGAAATGAGCTTGACTGATCTCACAAAATAATTGACTTACCAAACTGTCCCTAGAACAGCAAGGGTTCCAGAATATGGTGCTAGGGCCTTCCAAGTGAAGGACAAGGAAAGCAGCAGCATTGAGGCAGCCTTCATAACCAAAGACACAGAAATGGAAGTGTATTAGATACAATATTATCCTACACATTCGAAACATTTTTCCCTGGGAATCGAAATGTTTGTAAAGAAAGATGCACAAAAGATGTACTTGGAACTTGGACATGTGGAGGGCTTCTAGTTATAGAGGGTTGAAATTATGTAACCAAATTCTATGCCATGTGTGCTGGAAGAAGAAAAGGTAGACAGACAAGAAATACTAATATTATCTAAAATAGTGCATCGATAATGCCTAAGCAACCATCAGCTCATCAATATGTTTTATAATGCCATCTATCAGTCACCAAAGACAGAGAAGAAAGGAGAGTTCATGACTCAAGAATCCATTCAGGTCACAAAATAAGACTTTATGATTGGAAACCACTGATGCACATCTTACTTTCAGCATATAAAGGTGACTAGTATGAACAGACCAGACCACTAAACCCTTGTCAAGATAACTTCTTAATGTAGATTGGCCACTGTTTCTATTACTTTTTCTGTGTTCTCTTAACTCAATAATTCCCGACTAGGTATTGGACCAATAGGATTGAAAGTCAGTTTTATAACAATTCTTAGTAGAAGTACTTGATTATAGAAAATCAAGTTCATCAGTGTGGGCTGAGAGAGAGAAAAGGATAATGTGTAACCGAAATCAGATGCAGAAGGTAGTTAAAAAGGGTGTCAGCTCTGTTCTTGATGATCATAAAAATGCGACAGAAAATTATGTTTATTTGATTAAGAAGAGTGAATGGTTTGAAACTACCAAATAACCTACCATTCCAAAAAAGCTAGTGATCAGAAGACTCTTCCTTCCTTGCCTGTCCATTAAGGAAGATGCAATAGTTGTACCTGGAAAAGGCCATTCAGATTAAAACATTTGCAAATTGCAAAGTTATACATGCACCTAATTTCATGGGGAAAGATAACAATTTTTTTACCAAAGACGTTTGATGCCCCAACAAGAGCACTGGCAGCAACATCTGATTCAATGCCAGCACTACGGAACACAGCAGTTGAATAATACACCACAGCATTTATCCCAGCCATTTGTTGGAAAAAGAAAAGTGCTACACCAACGCTCACAACTGCATAAAAATAAAAAATAACTCATTTACCCTGACAAATCAAACTTACTAGTTGTACAAGTAATATAGTAACTAGTTGCAGCGACAGTAAGCTATAGAAGATTACTTTGGACATTATTTTACTTGTGAAAACATTATTTTCCAAATAGCCATAATCACTAAACATGCTTTTAATACAGATATGCAGGGTGTATGCAGGGTGAAAGCCGTGAAATTTTATCCCCATTCATTGTTTTGGCAATATTGGCTTGGAGGGTTGCGGGGAAGTACAATCTTTGATTTTCACAGAGTCCATCAAACCTTTATGCAGTCAAGCCTGAAGTAGTGGATTTAATGGAGGCATCAACAACTAACTAAAACACAGAGGTGCAGTCATGAGTATGTTCAGAAAATTTAGGAACATTAGAAATCTTTTCAAGTGGCAAATAATGCTTCAAATCAGACAAAGATTTTATCATTTGATCCAGATTATTGTTTAGAAGTCCAATAACCCAAGATCTACATTTTTGTTTGAACCCGAGACTTATGAGTACCTTTCCAATAGCGGCTGCTAAATAGGTCAAACCATCCAGCTTCTTGCTCAGCAGAACCTTGACTAGCCACATTTAAATCGGTCATGACATCAGCAACGCTTTCTTTTCCATAAAGCGTCTTTATGGACTTTTCAGCTTCAGAAAATTTTCCTTGCTTCAAGATAAAGAAGTTTGTCAATGACCTCTAAATGAATTATTAGTTTAGATAAAAACGTGTGCAATTAAATCCAAACTCTTATCAAATATACAAAGGCTCATTGACATGAAATTAAATACTACAACAAAACCTGAAAAAGCCATCGAGGACTTTCTGGAGAAAATGCCATTCCCAGTGCCAATAGAACAGCAGGAACAACTGAAATGCCAAACATTGTCCTCCACCTGAAGGAGACATATAAATAGACTCAAGTAAATAGATAGTCATTAATTAGATGAAAGAAAAGGTTGTTAATGAAAGACGATTTCTAGTAAAGAGCACTTTAATAGCCATTCAAGAAATAATCAGCATCAAAACTTCAACTTAAAAGACAATCATGAGGGTATTATGTTGTTGCTGAATGCATGTCTTGAACTCTTTAGTGTTTATTCTCTACTCCTAGAAAAGACATGCTCAGTTTAGGTTATCTTCATTAGGGAAAATGCCTCCTTTACCACATCTTTTTGCAACATCTATTCCTTTCCATTTCAATTAATTTCACCCAATGACAAAAAGTAAACAAATTGGTATTACTTAAAAGGCACACTCAGACAAAACACGATTAGTTTATCTCCAACAATTGATGCAGTTACCTAATCTTGTTCACCTAGATCAAAGTTTTATAAAAGATACTAATAACAAATACAAGGGGGGGTGCCATCCCTGCCCACCTGAACTGGCTAGAAGGTTCATTATATTACAACTCTTCATAACATAAATCCAAAGATTATACACAACCTTGTCATTTTGCCTTGTTGTATTCCAGAAGAGCTTATGTCAACAATCACATTAAAATTTTGTCTGACATGAGGGCTGAACTCATTAATTTTACACAACCTCGTATACTAGTTCTGTTCTCCTGTTTTCAAAGCATGTTGAAATCCATCTTCTTGCTGGCACTTGGATTTGGTTAAGATTCAGAAGATCAATCAGTTTTTAAACGTATCAACAACTTGCCTTTAGAGACATTTAGATAATGAGGAGAAGCAAGGATAAAATGTATTGACTGCTCAACTATTTTTAAACTTTCCTAATGCAAAATGATTGCCACTCTCCAAATTCCAGACTAGCAGACAGGTTCTATTCAGGCCACATGTCATGCTAATCTGAGAATTTGAAAGGTCAAATTCAAAATTGATTCATGATCTCTCCTTTCCTTGTCTAAATCATATTCCACTTGGCAACCACAAGTATAAGAATTCCTAAAAATTAGACAATCAATGAGTACCTCTAAACAAAGAAACCAAAAAACACAGTAGATAATTATTTGCTGCTTCAATTTAGCACCAGTATGACATACCTAAGCAGCTAAAATTTCCATTGCTCCATCTTTGAAGTCTATCATCAATAGCTTCTACTCATACAATCCAAAAACTTTCTTGTGCACAAGGAAGAAATCGTTCTTGAAGCAGGAATGCCAAAAGCTTTGTTGTTTATATGGTGAGGTATATAAACCTATGGCTTACTAAAAATGCTTATTTCTTTCTTCAGGTTGATTAAACATAGCAAAATCGAATATGCAACCACTAAAGAACGCAAATAAAACATACCATATAGGATTTCCTGCCAATGGCAATCCCGCAACCAATGCCAAAAGAATCCCAATGCATATAAAAAGTTGGTTTACGGACCCCAGCGCACCACGGATTTCAGTTGGCGAGATCTGACCAAAACAGTAAGTACTACTAGATTAGCTCTTGACAAACTACAAACACTCACAGTGACCTTATGAAAATGAAATAAGTTACAACCTCAGATATGTAAAGTGGCACGATAGCAGAAGAAATACCAATTCCTATACCAGCAAGTAGACGCCCAATTATCATAGTCTGTACACTCTGAGCCGTAGCACTGAAAAATTTTATAGGACCACATGAAACATAGCTTTTGCAAGAGTATTGAAAATCATTAGCCCAAAATATAAAGATAAAGAGCAAACCAGAGCACAGCACCAATTGTTAGCGGAATTGCATCCAGCTGAAAAGTCCTTGTTCTCCCAAACTTATCAGCCAATGCTCCCCCAGTAAATGAACCAACAGTAGCACCAGCAAGCAGCGTGCTAACAATCCATCCTACTCAATTATTAGAATGCCGAGAATTATAAGCAACCCGGTGACGGCCAATTAAATACACAAACAGGCAAAGAACCGCAGCCATGTCTAACAAACCAAAACATCTCTGTTTTACTAGTTTGGCAAATGGCATTCTCTGTTTCCTTGAATTAAACTCAAGCAATCTACCAGCAAAGCACGGAGCTCTTAAAGAAACAACAAACAAAATCCCATTTATGAATGAATGAATAAACAAACAGCAGTTCCTTGCCTTGTAAGACAGTATTTTCAACAATGCCAAGATCCTTAGCAAGATACTCCAGAGCACCATTCACCACCCTGAATCAACAAACCAATAAAAACAATTGAAAATATGACTAATAATCATGGAAAATACAAATTAATTAATTAATTACCCTAAATGATAACCAAACAAAATAGCTCCTAAACAAGCAACTCCAACAAACGGCAAAACCAAAGCTTTTCCTTGCTGCTGCGGCACAGGCACAGCGTAAGTAACATCATCCTCAGATTTTATTGGCCTAACTTCTTCCACATCTCCTCCATCTAAAATAAAAAATTAAATCCAAATAAAAAACGTAACTTCACAAATAAAATAAAAACAATCAAAACGGACGGACCGGAAGCGAGAGCTTTGAGGACAGGGCGGGAGTGGAAGAGAGAGGAGCGAGTGAGTTCGGTTGCCATGGAGGAGGAGGAGAGTGAATTGAGACGCAATCCAAAAGAAGACGAAGAAGACGAAGATAGTTGAGAGTTTCTATTGCTGAAATCAAGGGAGGAGGTGTAGTGCTGCTTTTGACTTTTTAGAGCTCTAAAGCTTACTGCTAGGCTTTTGGTGTTAATGCTGCCTTTGACTCCTCCGCATCCGCCTCCGCCTCCCCCATACATTACTACTGCTTGCATTTTACTTCAAGATTCAATCACACAAAAGTCAATAAATAAATAAATAAATAAAAACACTCAAATTAAAGAGAGCAGAGAAAAAGCTAAAGCCAATGCAGAGAGAAACATTTAAGG